>Ga0123354_10003844_pt1 | contig 20971 bp, 7 predicted proteins | sample TergutLab28metaG_2_FD_97872 | JGI IMG/M metagenome (GOLD analysis project Ga0123354, IMG submission 97872) | Labiotermes labralis P4 segment gut microbial communities from Petit-Saut dam, French Guiana - Lab288 P4 | ecosystem: Host-associated > Arthropoda: Insects > Digestive system > Gut ...
AAAAATTCATCAATCCCCCTCTTTTTTTTTATTTGAAATAAAAAAAATTTTTTTATTTTTGATTTTTAAATTTGTTTTTTTTTTTTTTTTTGGTTTTTTACAAGTTTTTTTTTTTTTTTTTTTTTTTGCTTCAACTTGAATTTTTAAGGAATTTTTTAAAAATATTCTTTTCTTCATGAAAATTAAATTACTTATCCAGTTTAAATGTTAAGCTTGACACAGTAGATGCTTGCTTCTCAACTCAGGACAAGGCATACTCTCTCCTAAATGTTTCTGCATCAGATTTGTTATATTGCTTATTAGGTTCATGTGATATGCTATTTTGTTGTCTAGCATTTAAAAGGTTGAGTTACTTTCAATAACATAAAAGAAGTTTTTTCCTTCTGGTGCATTTGTAATGACAAGTTGCAAAATTGCACCTGCCATCTTTCCCATATAATCTGTGCATATCTCTGGCTGCATGTACGAATAACAACTCAGGAATTGCTGAGAGGGATTTTCATCCAATTGATATTGGGTAGGTTTACTAAAATCTGAAAATGTGTTCTAACCTTAGTTAAAATCAGATGTAAGAGACACTTTGCATGAAGACCTGTACTGTATGCTTTGAGCATAACTTTTCCAATATTTAACTGACGTGAAAGATAGTTTTCATAATTCAACCTATCTCGCCAACTTCTCAGTGTATGTAGAGTTGGTTAGAGAAGTTGAATTTAGCATCATGTGTGATATATACAATATCAAGTTTGTTTTTCATAAATCTCTTTGGCCACCTTACATGTTTTGTACCACTTGTATGATACTGTCAAAAGTTATCATTAGTGAAATGAAAATCTGGAGGCAAAACCACAACAATCACTGTCTTGTCTAACATTTTAAATTTTTTTACTTTATATAGAGAAATAATTGTTGCATCTGCTGCTCTTTCTTATGCCTTTTGAACATGAATTGTAAATGACCCCACATTCATTCTTTCATTTATTGATTAACATTGTATTCCACTTTATTATATGATATTATATAATTATTTAGTTATGTGTGTATACAACAAAATAGGACCTTCCCTCATAAACACTAGGTACCTTCGTGTTTCATGAGCTTGACAGCATTTTGAATTGATGTCTACTTTCTCATTCTTAACTTTAACTGAGCAGGAGTTATGTTCATCAGAAATTTACAAAAACTGCAGCTTCATTAAAAGACTCACTTGTTATTACATATGCAAAAATATTGTTGCACACCATGTTGTCTATTAGAAATTTATCACAGTGTCACGTACCAGAAGATAATAATCATAACAGTCACCACTCTAAGAATCTCAAATCTCACAGTGCAGTTACATAGTCTATTAACTCTTGATTGTGTTTTAGTTCATTCCAGTTTCATGTAGAGTGTCTCACATCTGCTGACATGGCAGGTGAAAAATTGGAAATGCTGCATGGATATCATGGCTCCTACATTTAATGCTGCATGGGTATTACAGTTCCTGTGTTTAATTCCAGAACCAAAGGCATGTGGGAAACCTGAACAGCCACCAAATTCAACTATGGTGGCCAAAAATTTTAATGTTGGTGCAGTGATTGATTACACATGCGATGAAGGCCACCTTCTTGTTGGGCCTGCATCGCGCACGTGCTTACCAACTGGTTTCTACAATGAGTTTCCACCTGTATGCAAACGTAAGTACAATATTTTGCTTGCAATTCAGTGTCACCACAATGTCTCCATTTATAACACTGTCTTGCATGGGGTGTTTTTAATAAAAGACTCTACTTTTGAACACAGTTAAAGGCCTAACAGCTGCACCATGATTTATTTCTTTATTTTCTTCAACATTCTTAACAGTATAATCTTTCAAATCTGGTTGCCAGAACATGAAGTAAGACATCTACAGAACAGTGAACCCTATTTCTCACACATGATAATTTTGCAGCTATATAACCTTCTCATTCACGATTTTCAAAAGCTTATGACAGTGGTTAATTCTATGTGGTAACACACTGTCCATTGTCTGAAGCATGTTTAATAATTTGACATTGCAGGAATGTTGAATAGGGGTACCCTTAATATAACTTTGTGTAAAAACACAAATCCAGGATGTATTTACCAGATCATCCCTTTTGTTTGCATGTCAGAGTGTGTTTTCCTGTTTGGCTCTACAGTGAGGAAGAAAATAAGTTTTAGACAAAAATAATTTATCTTGGCAAGATAACAGTTCCATTTTATATGTACACATTTCTAATATTATGAAGCTTTTCTGAAAAATCTAAACAGCAAGAACTACAACTGACATTATAAAAGTTTATTTTTTCTATGTTCCCACTGCATGCATGCATATGTGTCATGATTTTGCAGATATGTGTAGATGACATGTCAAAATATGGCTTTGTGTAATGCTGAACTTCATTAGTATGATTTAGCAATTACTAGCATAGGCATGGTACGTAATTTAGTGTTACATATGGTAAAATAGTGGTGTTAGGTTAGTTTTAGTAAAAAATTAATCCATTGATTGATGATGACACTGAAGAAAATATTGATTGTTTCTTGTTTTTTTTAATTTTTATTTTGTACGTATATTCTGTAAACTGTTGTCATTATTGTTCATGTGTGTGTCACCATTGGTAACTGGGATGCTGACTCACATGCTTGTGTGATATTGAACTACCATGTCTGTAAACCACTTTCAGCAGGTGGTGTATAGATAATGATGGAGAGAATTATGTTTCCTCTGAAATTTTCTGAGTCTGAATGTGTCTGTTTCTGCATGTGTGTCTGAAGAAATTTAAAATCAGGTAGTCTGTTGTTTAAGTGGTCCAGCATGCAGCTGCCTGTTAAGTGCTGTGCCAGTGTTAGTTCCATCACCATCACCACCAACACCCCCATTCATCATCATCATCATTATCATTAATCAGTCATTGTTACTGTCATTGTTGTCATTGTTATGTGATATTAATTGAGATAATTTAGTCAGTTCAGTAAAGTCATAAGCTGAATGATTGTTATTTGGGCCTTGACAGGGACAGGAATTATTTCCTCACCACCCTATCATCTGCCTGCATGGCCATCTAACCTCTTATCCAGTGGGCACTGGAAGCACTTTCCTGAAAGTAAAGTGGCTGCATTGTTAAGCAGACCACATACCTCTACCCAGTTCTGAGGTTACAAACACATGACGTTTTTCACTCATTAACCCAGATATCTTTAACAATAGTGACAATGCACAGGGGCAATTTTAGATTTTCCTTTTTTGTGATTTTACTTGAAGCAATTAAAATTACAGGTATTCAGTGTGGTTTCCCTGCTGAAATTCCCCATGGAGAGTACCAGCTACTGAATGGTTCTGTCAGCTATCTGAGTCGAGTCCTTTATTCCTGTGATGAAGGGTATGAATTAATTGGAAGAGCACAACTCATGTGTGACATTGATGAAAGATGGAATGGACCACCACCTCGGTGTGAAGGTATTTGTACTGTCTCCATTGTTACTCATCTGTTGTGTCACCAAATTCACACTTATGAAAATAAGTACTTGATTTAGACAAATAAAATGTATAATGAAAGTCTTAGAAATTAGAACAGTGAAAAAGCAGCACAAAGCCTTTTGAAATTGTGTTTGATTAAGTGTATTATTTAACAACACTGTCAGTTACTGAGACTGTATAGCATCAGTAATAGATGAATGAATGCACTTGGAGCATTGCTGGAATGATAATGCCTGTGGAAGACCAAAGTACCTAGAGAAGCCCATCTCTTTGCCATTTTGTTCACAACAGATTCCAAGTGAGCTGGCCTGGAATGGAACCCAGACCTTGATGACCTCTGCAGTCAAGTAAAATGGTGGATAAAGTTGGTCATCGTACCACCCATTATGTGATCACTTGTAACTTATCCCAAGCAACAATTTTTTTTCTGTTGATAATGTCCTTGCTTTTCCACCTGATCTTCATGAGGTTTGTTTTCATCTGCATCTGAACGTTACAGAAGTCTGATTAAGTGGTTCCATCTTCACTCAGTGACCACTCTTTTTTGTTGAACTTGTTTGACCGCAGCTATATTAGAGTTACTTTTTTGACCAGTCAGCCTATATAGTCTTATGTTTCGCCTAAAACTCAGTCCCTTGGAACATTATCGGATGTTCTATTTCAATACATTATTCTGCCACCGTGAATCTGTCTGGTTGGTATAATCCCACATCTCAGGTATGTTTTTTACAACTTGGCTGTGTGCATCAGCCTGCCTGTGTGTCTTCCTGCATTCACCTGGTACGGATCTACAGAATGAAAATAAATGAATGAATGAATGAAAGTTATGTTGAAAACTCCAGTAATTTTGGACTTAAATCATCATTTTTTGGTCTTAAAATGCATGAGGTCTTCTTGACTGGAATATGACATGTACATACAACAAATTTTTCTAGTAGGGCCACAATTCTCTAGTTTCTAAAGGAATGGCTTGATAGCCATCGAATGTAGAACAAGTGTAGTCAAAACAAAGCTGCAAAGATGGGGGAAAATGAGAACTGCTCTCTTCTACATGCTTTGAAGATCATAGTTCTGAACTATTTCGTGGCAGAAGCCTGAAATCTTGCATGGAAAAAAATGTAACTTCAAATGCCCATCCTGATGGGAATACCATGCCTTTATTCAAATCAGACTTGGTTGGGAATCTTTGGCTGCACTTTGCACCACAATATTTGTTCTCACAGTTTTGCAGCAAAGTATGTAAGTTATGTGATTTTCTATAGTACTGGTGTGAGAGATGCTAACAAGTCACATGAAGTTTAATCTTATAACAGAACTCCTTGACTCCTTGTGTGTACATTTAACTACCTAATGCATTCAAAAAATCCACTTAAATGACTTAACATTGTATGATATACCAGGAAACGTCTGTAGTGTGGCGGTAGCAAATATCGCTAATTTGAATTTACTTTTAGCACAGTTTTTATGAACACATCTTGCACTCACATAGCGTCTGCTAACTGGATGCATATCACTGTGCACTTACGTGACTAGTATTGGTGTCAATGCTATACAAATTGCACTTAAATATCAGCTATTTTTGAGTGGCTGGTACATTATTGAAACTTATGATTCACTTATGAAACAGCTGATATAACAAGCTCAAACCTCCTTCAGTTTGTTATATAGGTTAAGTTTCAAACACATTAATTAAGTAATGCTTCTGGTTTTAAACCTTTTCTGCTTTCAGCATTATTGCATTACAATATTTCTTCACACTAGTGTGTATTTTGGGAGTGCTACAGAAAAAATATATGCAAAGCATTAGAGATTAATAAACTTTAAAACTTTTTTACTTTTGGTATAGTTTGAAGGCTGTGGGATATCTGTCCCAGTGGGTGAATTGGGCTACTATGAGAACCGTGACATATGAAAAGATGACAACCTGAATTGTTACTCTTTTGGCATGGACGGTATATCCAAGCACTTTTGTCCTAATTTTGAGGCATTTATCTTGAAACATTATTTGAGCCAGGACGGCATAGTCAGTATGGTGACTAGGGTGCAAACTTGAATATCCAGTGTTTGAATTCTGAGAAAGACAAGAGTTTTATCTCTTTTTCAAAACATCCACACCAGTGCCATGGCCCACCAATCTTCCTCTCCAAAGGGCATGGAGGGCTCTTTCTCTAGGGGTAGAGTGGCCAGGGTGTGACACTGACCAGTCACCTCCATACAGTGCATCTATATTACCGCTCCCACTTACTTACTTACTTACTTACTTACTTAGTTACTTACTTACCTACTTACTTACTTACCTACTTACGTACTTACCTACTTACTTACTTACTTACTTACTTACTCACTCACTCCATGAAGCAGAGTACTTCCTGAGAAGCTGAGAGGTTTGCAGCTAGTCAAGAAATTCACCTGTCAACTAAATGCCTTAATGGCATGTATAGGGATGACCTTGCCATTTCAATTTATCTTTAGCAGAACTCATATTGAATAAGCATTTTCCATAGATGAAACTGAGCAATGCATTCTTTGGTTAACACCAAGATGAACAAAGAGTCTTTCATAGAATACATATCTCTTGTGGGTAGGGGGTGTGGGGGAATTTTGTACATCCCTGCAAGTCATGTTGTGATATTCTTGGTTATCACATTGTTGTGATCTGGTAGGTGGGTGTCTATGTCTTGAAGAAACACACTGTCTCCATCTCTTCAGGATCTTCAGCTTTGTGGATATCCACACATCAGGGCGCAACACTAGGTCATAACCCCTAAGATTGCAATATGCATCTACACTACCATGAAAACTTGAAATCTTATATCTGTAGAGGTATGTTGGCTGGGACGTTATTTGTGGTCGTAATTACCCTGCATATGTCCGAATGATTCCCAGAAATATACCAGTGAGAAGGAAACTCAGCTGTGGGAAAAGTTAATCAGTATTTTTATTCTGCACAGCTATTGAATGTGATGATCCCCCCTCCATACCGAACGGGAAGTTCACAATTAGCAACAATTTGACAGTGGTGGGGACCATGGTTGAATATTCATGCAACTCTCGGAACTACAAACTTATTGGCCCCAACAAGATTATGTGCCTTCCCAGTGGAGAATATGATGAAAATCCACCTGTATGTGAAGGTATGCATGATCTCGTTTGGTACTAAGCTTTCACCTAAATTGGAACTCACTTGTTCATGGGGCTGGTATAACACAAGCATGTATGGGCAAATGTGTTTTTTTTTTTTAATTTCTTTCCACTAAGCAGTCAGTGGAGAACTGAAGAAAATGAGGCATGCCATAATGGTGGAATCAGCAATACCTAGTTATTCCAGTGCGACGAGTATATTTTATGAGCTTTAGTAGTGGTAATAATTGATGGTCATTGGTTGTAAGTTGCTAAATACCTGAGTCACAGTTAAGCAGAAAGTACAGTGTTTCCCAACTAAGATGTTCCCAGACAAAAATTTTTCCTGTTTAGAAGCATGTTGTTGAAAAATTTACTATTTAATGCATTTAAAAGTCTTTACAACCATTAGTCTGTTCTTGATGACTGATTTGTACCATAGCAGATAATTGATTCTGGACCACTTTTCCACTTGCCCGCAACAGTGGACAATTCATTTTTAATTATGTTTTTTTTAATTACCTTCTTTATTAACTGGAACATATCAGAGCAATGTTGCAGCAGGATTTGAAATTCAAGTGTAGTTTTGAAAATTTTGTTGTAACAGATGACAATGTGCTATGACTTAACTAGAATTGATGTATATAGTGAGAACCTGAAGGTGGAGGAGACAATAGGGGTAAATGAAGAAAGCGTACCTGTGCTAACAACAAATTCTTTTGGAGTCATATTTTTGAGTGGTTTACTATGAGTTCGTTTCATGAATTTTCTTTAGCACCAAGCTACCTGCATAACCATTTGTGTACTTTATAATTTAAATATTATGAAATATAAAAGTGGACTCAACAGTGAACCTAAATTTTTACACTTCTCTAAAGATAGATTATCCCGTGTAAATATTCTCTTTTTATTGGTCTGTTGAAAAACTTCTTACACGGGAAACACTTTATTCATGGAGTAATATTTAAGTCAAGAATATTGCTACTTTTTCTCAAAATGGCTGAATATTAATCAAAGCCAGACGCTGTTAAGGATTTGTTGATCATTGAATATAATTTTTAATTGTTGCTAACTCATTACTGCATAGTTCATGTTTTCTCCATTTACTTGGCATGGATTCTTGCAGAAGAAATACAGACAGCAGCTGCAGTGCCAATATCTCCTAGTAAACCCACACGACCCCAAACACCATCTACAAAACCTCATGCTCCACCAGCTGCACCCACTCGACCTAGCCTACCGCCTGCTCGTCCTGGTCCACAAAGTCCCCAGCAAGGGAAAACTTCCAAGAGACCGGGAGGGTCAGTGGAGAATAGCCCAGCTGAACCAGCCCATGTACCTCATATTGTGGCAGCTTCACATCCACAAGACAATGAAATTCCTGACAGTGTCAATGCAAGAAGTGATCTCTCACCAAATGTAAATGTGGCTCATTCTGTAGATGAGGAGCGACATGAAACAGGGGCCAGGCTGAACCTAGGTCAGTGAAGGAATACACACATGCTGTGATCATCTTTGTCCAAATTACTGCTTAATGTTTCTTATTAAATTACATCTTTGAATGACTACTTAAGTGTAACCTGAAGAACATGTTCACTTTGGTAGATGTGGTAATCTGTTTCAGAATGTTTTCATGTTAGCTTGGTCTCAATACAAATATGTAAGTGTTTATTTCTGTCAGATGTATTTTGTGTTACTCAGACTGGTGCAAAAGTGGAGTATGAATTATACCTTTTGGGATGAGGTTCAGTCTTACACTTATGTGTGAAAAAAGAGCATATAGGCTGTTCATGCTTTCTGTGAGAGTATAAGAATCAAGACATGCTGCCACAAATGTGCTTATATGTCAGTGTTAACATAAGTATAGAATGACCAAAAAAACAGTTATAATGAGCAAGATTCAGTAGACATGAGCTCTATTATTCACAAGGGAAGAGCCACTCCTATATGCATATTATTAATGTATTTGTCCTTAAAAATAATTGTAACAGATTGCCAGCCCTTTGGCAGTGTTAATTCGTTCAAGTGTTCTGTTAAAGAAAATGCACTAACTTTGAGTTCCCATGAAAGTAAAGATGTTACCCATGTTCCTTCTATTAAAATATGTGTACCAATTTAATCTTCTTCATTTTACCAATAACAGTGTTTTTAGTAATATAAAATGAATTATTGTCATGCAGGAGCCATAATAGCTTTGGGGGTGTTCGGTGGCTTTGTGTTCTTGGCAGCTGTCATCACCACCATAGTCATCTTGATACGAAGGTAATATCATTTTTTGTTATCAAAATAAGCATGGATCTACAGTCCTGCCTTATAACAGAATCTATTAATTTAAAATTAAGCAGGTTCATACACGACTTCATTAATGAATGCTGTTTACTGCACCAGGCAGTTAGAAATCAGGGGTTGGAAGGCAAGAAATTTGGCCTTAGAGACACATGTGGAATCATTTTTGACTTGCATAAATAAATTTGTTCATACCCTTTTACAAACTGAACTGCTTCTCTCAAGTTTCTGAGAAACTAGTATGTAACAGTTTCTTTTGCCATTAGCAGATATTTTAGCCACTCTTTTGTCAATTTTCCATGTTGAAAATATATTTTTGCTTGCATGAGAGAATATTCATTCCTCAAATCCAGCATTTAAGGATTGAGTGTTTCTCTTTATTTTTTACCTTTATTCTGCTCAATTATTTGAAGATGGTAAGTTTGCTCTTTCTAATGTTTATTTGCCTCATTCAATAATCTCTGCATCCATAATGAATTACACAGTTATGTGAAGCATACTGACAATTCACGGTCTTCAGAGACAAACAGATTCTCATTCTGTCTGTATTTTTACTTTGTTATCTCTTCATTATACCTCCATCTCATAATGATATGAAAGCATCAGCAGATAAAATTCCAGAAATGATAGTCTGCTGGGTAGGGCAAACATTGTAACATACGCCTTTCTTATGTACTCTGTGGTTTTTGCATGTTTTCTGTATACTTCACATGAGAGTAACTTTGAAGTGGCCATGGCTATTTCCTTCTTTAGTATTCCAAACTCACTGTAAAAATCATCCTTTTATCTCATCTGACAGTTTTGATCCAGCAGGTTTTGTATGTCTATAGATAAAATCAATCAATTAAACTTCCAATCATTTTCATAACCTTTAACACTGAAAGAAAATTGACACATTCTTAGTCCTGTTTCTGCAGTTACTACTCCAATGTGTTGCCAGAGTGCTGTTCAGCATTATATGTTCCAAGTCTACAGCAAGCTCTGAAGAACCATTATAGCATTCTGTAACCACAAAATATAGGATATGTGTAAATTTATGGAACATCCAACTTTATTTTGGCACACCCTCTTCAAAAATTATATAGACCTTCACAATAACCCTGTACAGACTGGTCAAAACACCCAGATCAAGAAGATGAAAGCTGTAATTATTGTAAATCAGTTATTCTTTTAGAGAAAGCATTAAAACTCTAGGGGAATTCAGTGACTTTGTGTGAAATGTTATCTGTGAACATCTAAGAATGCACCCAGCAGCTTTGTTTCTGTTCTGGACTGTATAAGAGAACCCCTATGTCATAGAACTATACGTATGTTTTCCCTGCCATATTGTTTTAAAACAGGATAGGTAGACTGGATTTACACCGAGCTAACTTAAATTTTCTTTCGATGTACACACCCAGTGTGAATCAGCATTTTTGTACTCTTTTAAATTGAAGCTTTCTGTGTTTGTGAAATTCTAGGAACAGTAAATCTAAAACAAATGACAGTTTTTATCACTATGTTTTTACATGGACCTATATGACATAGTGAATACACATAACCCAACACTTTTTTCTATGTCAGTCAATTTCTTTGATACACAGGAAGTTTTGCTACAATGTGATCTTTTCATTCTTGTGAGACCTCACTTTATGAAAATTCACATAATAGAAGTAGGGTCAGATGGAAAACTTTGGCCCATCATCCCACCTTATGTCTTCAGACTGGTCACTGAAATTGCTTAATAGCTAACACACTTAGGCAAAATTTGCGTTATACAAACAGTGTTCACTTATTTATCAATAGTGTTGTTGCCAATTTGAATTAACGAAATACTGGCTGTATAATTCTTATCAGATCAAGCTTGCAACTCTGTTTTGTGTGTTTTGTGACAGAAAGGGCAGGTACATCATCAATACCACGCATGATTACTCCAGAAACACAGTAATTACTACGAGCATAATTTTCACATTTTCAGAATGCCAAAATATAAATTTACATTTGGGAGAAGTGAAACAGTACTAGTTGGAGCCTCATAAAATCGCAGTGTACCTTCCCAAATTAATTTCTCCCACCACTGGGAAATGTTAAAACAGCAACCGATCACTGTATTTATTAGTGTTATAATGAGTGAAGCAGAGGCTGGAAAAATATGTAGTAGATCTGTCAATACAGCTGGGATACCGTGCAGCCAAGTGAATTCTTGATATTCTAACACAATTATAATGCATAGTTAACAATTCCTTCTGTAAATCATGCAGTCTTCCTTGTGTTTTGGATACTATTCATAGTCCATGACTTTGGTGGTAATATTTTTAAATATAATTTATGATTATGAACATTGATTTTGTTATTTTTCAGTTACTTGTCGACTCATAGTAACATGGTTTAGGATTAATTTTCAGTATATGTATGAAAAAATATATACTGAAACTTCATGCAGATATCCATATTTACTAACTTCCAGAGCTTTGGGTAATGATGACTGATGTTGTAACTTGTGAATGAAACTGACATTCCTGAAGCATATTTACATAGATGCGATTGTGTACGGGGATAAACTTCATCGCTGGAAATTGCTACCTGTAGAATGTTGTACAGCCTTAATGTAAATAACTATTACAATCTTTCTTCAAACTGTTAAGGCTTGAATATAATGCCAAATCTCGTTGCTGACTGGTTTAGTTCCTGTGGTATGTAACTGATGTATAGAGATATATTTTGTGTTTCATTTTTTTAGTAAAAATTGCGACTTTATACAAACTTCATTCTTAGAGTGGTGACTCCGCACTGCACATTTCAATCTCTGGATTCACTGACCCCATAATTCTCTGGTTTCATTGACATGAATTTATAGTAGCCATCTAAAGTAATTTTTACACTATTTATTAATGTATTTATTTATTTATTAATAGTATTCCAAATTCCAGATACAGGAGTTCATCCAATGGATATAGGAACAGTCAAAGAATAAGTAATTTGGCTGTACATAACAGAGAGCTTGTCACTAAGATAGGCAGTCTAGAATAATTAATATAATGGTACAAATTTAGAACAGAATTTCAAATTAAATAAGTAAACACAAATAATTGCAAATTTACAAAAACAACTTCAAAATAAATTAAAATATAATATACACACTTATAAAGGTAAAGCAATCCCATTACAGGCCTGGACAGGCCTTGAGGTTTCTGGGAGTTTGAGGCTGCCAGATTTCAAGACAGTTGGCACATGAAGGTGGTAAGGTTGTCAGCCCTACACACCGGCCGCCTTTACTCCCCAGGAAATATTCCTGGAACTTATTTCTGTTAGAGGCTGAGTCAATCCCAGAGCCTTAGTGCAGCCAGAAGGATTATGTCAATGAAAAATTCCATTGACACCATCAGGAATCGAACCTGCGACCTCCGGGCTTGTAGCGCAGTGCCTCAACCAACTGCGCAACTGCATGCCCCCACACACACACTTATAGGCTAACTAGCATACATATGAACTGTGATATGAAAGTTTAAAAATTAAAAAGTAAAGGAACAAAGGATATTGAATAAGTACAGAGAAATTTAATATAAAGTACAAGCAGATCACTGTTCACATCTTTATCAACAGTAACCCATAGGTGTGTATATATATATATATATATATATATATATATAACTTTGTGAAATCATTGTGGTAGTTGGGCAGAGAGGCTAAATAGATACAATGTTTATTACTATAACAGATTACTGATTAAAATATTTATATGAATCTGCACAAAATTGTTTTTTGTTAAACTCAGGCCACAAATAACAGAAAAACAATTTATTCTTATTTAAAAGATTACTAACAGCTGATATTAATGTTGAATGAATGGGTGACAATGATGACTAGAAAAGAGAAAGCTCCATAGCCTAATTTCAGATATTGTTACTATGCCTGCTTGTGCCTGGAATGGCTAATGAAGTTCTAAAAAGCCTTGTCACAAATGGGGTTGTTGCTGGCTAATACTGGAGTAAGAAGGGGAATGATATATGGAAGGGAGTTCCGAAAAAAATGACAAAAGATAGAAAGCATACTCCTCCATACTCCATGGAGCAGAGTCCTTCTTGAGAAGCTAACTGGTTCTCAGCTAGTCAAGAAATTCCCCTCATTTTATGGAACCCGAAGGTTCATCACCGCATTCACAAGTGCCTGCCACCTGTCCCTATCCTGAGCCAGCTCGATCCACTCCATCCTCCCACTTCCCTCTTCCTGAAGATCCATTGTATTATTATCCTCCCCCTACGTCTGGGTCATCCAAGTGGTCTCTTTCCCTCAGGTTTCCCCACCAAATTCCTGTACATGCCTCTCCTCTCCCCCATATGTGCTACACGCCCTGCCCATCTCATGAAAGAAATATAGGACCAGAATTATTAATCCAAATCTGCTTGCAGTATTCTTTCAGTACCCCCAATTATGTAGTGAAAATTAGTAAAGAGGATCCTTTATATATCTTATTATTTTAGCTGTACAAAATTAATTGCTTTGCTTGTGGAAAGACATCTGCTTTTATGTGTGATTTAGAAGAGGAGATACTCCTCAGTTCTTTGGTAAAAATATCATGTTTAATACACTGAGAACAGTAATATTGAACTTCATGCATGACACTTATCAGCATGGCTGTGTCTTCTTGACTGTAGATTCATCACTCCAAAAATATGTTACATAAATGTGAACCACAAATGTCATTATAACACAATATGATCGGTAAGTTATGTCATGCTGTTTTATATTGCTGCGTGTTATAGTGTGTTGTCCACAGAGCTACATGTATGTCTGTTTTTGGATTTAATTGAATTTGTAGAGGCCTAATGAGTGTGATGTCAACAGAAAAAATCTTGATCTGTTACAGTGTAATTCATCTATGAAAAGCATCTTTCACGTTTAAGGAAATTATTTTTTCAGTAGAAACAATTTGTTGAGATTTTAATTTCTTTCAGATGTTATTGGAATGCATATCATCTTCCTTTCATTTTGTAAGTTATTTGAAAAAGTCAATTCTTGTGCCTGGCTACATATTAAACATGTCTTCATTCTTTTGTGTGTTGTTTCATATTTGTCACTTAGGTCTGTTTTGGTAGATTTACCATTCTGAACCATTCTCTTCAGGTTTTCATAAAATACATTTGGAAAATGTGATAAGTCTTCATTTATGTGTTCCTATGTGGAAGGGAATTTCTTTGAATGTGAGACAGATGGTGGCAATGATTGACCCTTTATAAGACAATGGAGGATATTTTACCTCAAAAATATGAACAAAACTTTTGATCTTGTTGGTCCTGTATAAATCCACATGCTTGTTGGATTATGTGTACATAGTACTTGAAGTGTGTCACATGTGAATCATACCTTCAGATTGTCACCTGCAGCAGATCTAAGTTGTGAAAATGTTGGCATATCCACATTAAGAAGACACTTGTTACTGGCCATTCTAAACAGTTCAGCAGACCTTGAATTCTTTTCCTGCCAATGCACTGTGTTGTGTTGGAGAGAATTAATTATTATTTTAACTCTCCACGAGCGAGTTAGACTAGGCATATTTTCAGAAATAAGAAGTATGCAATTAAATGTGTGACAGTACAGAACTACCCTTCTAGAGAAAACTGCTGGCCGGTAAAGTCATTACATTTTAGAGTATGTTAATGTTCTTTCAGCAGTGTACTGATGTATCTACATTCATATTTGTTAGATGCCTTTTGGAGTCCTATTTCCATTCATATGAAGTTGTACCATGATATGCTAATCAAAACCAATTTTATAATGAATCAAATTTCTTTCTTTCAATAGTTTCTAAGAGTTCTAGCTGTACTGAAGCATGATTAATCTATATTGCAGTATCTGCCTGTCTCCAGCCAGTCACAACTTCTTTTCCTTTCATACACTAAATTATGCACTCACTGCTTAGGTGAACAAATCAAAAAGACATGTGTATTTATAGTTCATTCTATTCAGCTGTTTGGACCACTGAGATATGGCTGAAATCAACTAGTTAAATTCGTCTTTTGACTTTTACTGTTATAAAAGAAGAAAAGAATTTATGCTTTGTAAATACAGTAAAACAGTTGGTGGGGAGTTCAGTATGATTCTTCTTTAGTACTGTCTATCCAAGCCTGCATGATCATGTACTGTGTTTACATTGTGTGGAGCCTCCTTGTCCTAGTAATTTTGTTCCTAATCCTGCTAACACTGATATATCACTAACCCAGGATTTTCTGTCCCTACCCTTGCTGTTTTAGTGGGAAGAAACGCAAGCTTCCCCCTGCACGAACCATGCCGTCACGCTGGTATACGCTTCTGGCTCTGCCTTTCCCTGATCAGCAAGTGGGGAGGCGAGAATTCTCTCGCGGTGCTGCCTATCGAAATCGAACCACAGCTGGCTATTTCTCAAACCCAATCTAGGTCCAACAAGGTACAGTACTGATGCAGCACTGACATGCACCAGTATTAGATTCGTTTTGCACAGAAGCACAGTTCTTCTAAATTTAATCAAACTTTCATCATGGGTGTCTGTTCTTTTCTGCTACCAAAATAAAAATTTTGTTTAAAACGAACAGATAGTCTGTCCACATTAGAAATCTTATTGTCCTTCGAACGTCATTAGTAAACAAAATGTCTGTATAAACAACCAGTATGTGAAATTCCTCTTAGTATGTATGACGGTACACTGTCTTATACCATTTTATTATCTCTCCATCACCAGCATACTTCATTTTTAGAAACACTTCACTAATTCTCTTCAATTGATGCTTTTCAGGAAATCAAATCCCCACTACCTTTATTAAATGGATTGCAGATGAAGTATTCCAACAGCAGGTTGGCAAAAATATTCTTCTTTTCTCTGTCTGGTGTTTTTCTTCTTATGAACTGTTCTTGCACTGCTGTTGCATGCATCTGCTATAATATGCATACAAATTACTTGAAGATAGATATTACCTTTCCTCTAAATAGCTACTGATCTAACTATAACAGAAAATTAAATTGCCTTCTCATGCATGTTACAGGTCGTGACTTTAACAACATCACTCTGTAACAGTAATATTCCAGTTCAACTTTGAAGTCTCCTTATCAACTAGTAAGCTGTCTACACATTTGGTCCCACGGAAGTAAAGTAGTGGGCCTATACACCAATTCGTTATAATCCCGTCAAACACGACCAAATTTCAGTCAAGTGCAGCTACATGTTTCAGTTGAAACAGACTATCATCAGGCGAACATTACAAAAACTTATAAAATGAGGTATAATATAGTGCTATTGTGTTTGTTGTATGGGAACCCATTACTTAACAATTGTTGTTACAATGCAGGATTTTTAAAACTTTAATAATACAGAATTTAAATAAAATTATATAAAATTGTCAAGTTTATGATATCGTGGCAGGTGGTTGTGTCTAAATTGTGTATAAATTATATTAAAATGGTAAATGTAAGTAGGAAAGGTTAACTTGTGTATATAAAGAATTTTGAGTCACAAGTGTTGGCTACATGCTACAAAACCCACTGGAATCTTTTAATGTGTTATGCTGAGTGCAGAAGATATACACTGAATACAGAATTAGTATTACATCATGTTGCCAAAACTTGCAACTCAAAAATTCTCTATGTATACAAGTTAATCTTTCCTACTGTAAATTTGTCATTTTAATATAATTTATACACAATCTTGACACAACCACCAGCCAGGTCATCTTCAGTTTGTTGATTTTATATAGATATATATAAATTCTCTATTCTGAAAATTTTATAAATTCTGCATTGTAATAACCACTGTAAGTCATGAGTTCCCATATAACAAATACAAATACACTGTAATGTACCTTATTTTAAAAGTTTCTTAATGTTGGCCTGATGCTGGTCTTTTTAGACTGAAACATGTAGTCATTCTTGAATAAAACTTGGTTGTGTTTGGTGGAACTATAACAAATTGTTTTAAGTTCATAACACAGTAGGATTTCCTCTATAAATTTAGTGGGCCTGTATTTGATCCAGACATTCATTCTGTCACTGAACTCATCTGCAAAAATGTTGGGTGCTGAAATCTCTGTTGTTCCATGTGTACTGAAGTGCTTAGTCTTGTCACAGGTAGTGTTTTTTTATCTATAAAACCTCAAAAGTATAATTTGGAACATGGGTTATAGTTCTGTCAAATCAGATAAGGCACTAAGACAAAAATAGGGTGTTGAGCTGACCAGAGCATATGACATTATTTACACAGATCTCATGATTTGAATTAAGAAGATATTTCTTCCTTACCCAAGGTGCATCCCTTAGTAGAACGGGAATGAATAAGTGCTGATAAAAGTATACATTTACCTCGCTTATGTAATGGTTGTTCTGCATCACGACTGAGTTTTACTGCACTGAAATAGGGTATTGACTTAAGTAACAGAAAAATCTATACATAATTCACTAAATGATTTCATGAATTCTGCTTGGTGAAGGCTAGGTGAAATTCTACTTGGAAATACAAAATTTTGTACTGCTTAAAATTTTCTACCTCAAATGTTTTTTTTTTGGGGGGGGGGCCTTTCAGCTACATGATCTGACACTTCAATAATATCATAGTGACTGAACTAAATGAATAGAATTAAAAAATGTAAAATTTGCAACAAAGTGAATTTTTCAGGAGGCAAGAGGGCTAACCCATGTGGTTTATGGAGCCACTTGCTCTGAAACTGTACTTTTTCAGTATTAATTAAGGGGATTGGAATGAGAGTTTCATTTCAAGAAAAGTCATACCACACTAGAATCTTTCTTCTGTAGTAAACTCCTGAAAGACTGAAAGTACCTGGGCTTCAAGTCTGGACACATGAGAATTATTTGGAAGCAGCTTCAATATTACTATTCATTGAGAACTTCAGTGCTGTTCACATTTTTCTCTAACAAGTGTACAAGTGCTTTATACTTATCATAATGCAATGGAGTTTGTGCAGTTACAACACTTCAGTTTTTAATTGTAACATTATCCTGCTTGCAGAATTAATCAGTCTCATTTCCTTTACACCATGCGTGTTGTACTCTTGAAATACGTGTGTGGATGTAGGCAACTGCCAGGGTTTGCATGCAGGTAGCCAGGTATAGACTGTTAGGAAGTAGGGGTATGAGAGAAAGTTTGGCTGGCAGATACAGTAAAAGAACTTGCAGTTGGATTCACATTGCTGTATGTGTCACTCCTGCCAGCCATGTTGAGGGTACAGTGAGACAACTGGTGCCTAAATGGCAACAAGTTTAGCATGCCTGCTTCACACACATATTTGACTTGTAATTGCTGATTGAGGTACAGAATCTTTGGAATTTTGCAAAGACATGTAGTGGTTAACATGGGAGTCTTTAGACCATGCTAGGCTGATATCAGAATTTGTATTCACAGAAAACACATTATGCATGTGTAATATGTGTACAGGGAATTAAACACTATGAAAAGGTGACAGTATCTATCATAAAACATATATCACTGTGAACACCTATATTAATGTTACATCTCTTTTGCATAAATGGGTATATTGTTTTGAGAGACATGAGGTTCTTGCAGCAGAAACTGTGAAGATTATATATTCTGGAATGTGACACATTGCACTCCGGTAAATGTACCATACAACACAGTGTCATAATGGTAGTCTTGAAATGTTGTGTTTAGCTGTGTTTATTTAACTGTCTTGTAAGAGAGGATTCTTTGTTTATCATCAAATAACTGAGGTAGCCACTTCTGTAAGAGCCTAAGGTACATGTTTTCAAAACTGGGATTTATGTATCACTGCACATTCATGATTTCTACTATTACACAGTGAAAATCTTTTGGCTATTCTTTAGTTCTGCACTGAATCACAGTCAGAAGGACAGAACCTACCCCTCCAAAAAAAAATTTAACATATATTTTATACACATTTCACTTAAAAATAAAAGTCATATGTGTACAATATTTATAATTTCTGAATAACAAATTGAAGAATCTTCAGTTTCATACACTAAGTTTTATTCCACTTGACTAGAGAGAATTGAAGAAAGCTTAGTTTTCACAAAACGAAAAACTGACACATACTGCGTCACTGTTGATGTGCTTATATGTACTGAACTGTGTAACACTTTGAAGCCTATCCCTGAGTGAGGTTTGGGCTCTCCCAACTTTCTGCATGGCCCACACCTGAGCACAGCTCGGGTTTATATTTGTGTATGTGTTATAACATTCATGGCTTGAACTCAGGTTTGGGTCACATGGAAAATGTCAAAAATGCCTGGGTTTCTGGACCCAAGGAAACGCATACAGCTGGCATGCTAAGTGTTAAATACATATGCTTATACAAGTTCAGTGATTTTTCACATATACTTTATAATCACATTCCTTATGAGCAGGAACCACAGCACTAAACACTACCGCCATCGTGCTTCGCCAGATTGTAACACGGTAGCATCATTTGACTCATCAGGCTCAGAGAGTAGGGGAGGACTCAACCGTTACTACCGTCAAGCCTGGGAAAACCTGCAACATGAATCAGCAGCAGCTGGAAATAAGACCAAAGGCCCAAACCACTCACCACTTAGGCGCAAGGAAACACTGGATGAACCGGTCAGTGGAGGCTACCGCAACGTTGGAGGCACTGAGCGTGATGGGAGTGAACTGGTTGTCAATGACACTACAGCCGCCATGTATATGCCCAAATCCTCAGCTGTAGCCGCTGCTGAGAAAAAGAGGCACCACCATCATCACCACCATCATGCCACTGGTGCCATGCCAAAGGAGACTGCAGGGGACTGGAGGCAGCAGGGACGGAAGAGTAGTAGGTATTGAATTTGGGTCTGACAAGGTAATCATTCAAAGATGTCTCAATAATGTTGACATGGAAACACTCAATAAGGGAATTAATAGAGCATTCTCACATAATAAAAACACAGATCTAAATATCACTAAAAATCTCACTAGCCATTTACAGACCATATATTAACCCAGAAGCCGAAACATGGCATTTTTAAAAATATGTTTACAAAACAGCAGAAGCATCATCTTGAATAGTATTTCTGGGTCCTGTCTGAAGTCCACATCATAATTATGTGCAATATCCCTGGCACAGCTTAGTTACCTGCGTATAACTTGATGAGGCAGATTGAAGATAGCAAAACTTACTGTTGTGCACAATTTGAAATGCATGTAGTTATTGTTTATTTAATTGTTACTGCAGAAGTAAATAATCAACAAGTTTGTGTCCCATATGAGTAGTACTACATTAATTTCACAAGGGCCTTTGTGGGAGTAGGACCACATAAAAGACATGTGCTTAAGGAATGAGTGAGTCTGAGTATGGATACAGAATTCACTTTGAAAATGGATACATTTTCTTACAGCCTTTGAAATTACACAAATCATATCTCTTAGAGTATGGTGCACTTGTATTGCACTTTGTACTTTCTTCAACAACTTCATACAAAAACTGGGAGTCTATTAAATTATTGTTTTCCATATTACTTATCTCAGTTTAAATGTTAATCATACATACCAACTGTCCTTATTTATGAATATTTCATCACAAAATCACAGCTGTTTTATCACTAAAAGACCAATTTGGGGTATTAAAATACATTGTCTTCATTTAAATTTTTTCAAAGTTTGAAATAAGCGATGAACACCATCAGGGAGCACATTGAGAACAGTATAATACAAATTGCATTGGACTTTTAAATTCGGATTTTCTATCTTTACCAGTTTACATTTAGAGATTAAGAGAAGTTTATAACTGAATCCAAGACATATACTTTTGTTTACTTCAACGACAGTTATTTCCTCAGACACTGCATGTGTGTAGGGGAGGATTAACACATAGTAACGCTCTGGTTTCTCAGAGTTTTTACGTTTGTCCTGTTCTTACAAAACACACTGAAAAATTGTGTAATACTTAACAAAACCAATGACAATCAGCACAAACAAAGATGTTAACTTTTCATATATTTAAACAGTTTTACATGTTGCTTGTATTGTATACAGGGTGTTTCACGACTTTAGGGCATAACTGCAGGAGGTGATTTCCTAGGTCTTTGTGTTCAAAAAAGTTCATATAAACATGTGTCCGATTTTGGACGGTTACGGAGTTATGACCGTTT
>Ga0123354_10003845_pt1 | contig 20971 bp, 12 predicted proteins | sample TergutLab28metaG_2_FD_97872 | JGI IMG/M metagenome (GOLD analysis project Ga0123354, IMG submission 97872) | Labiotermes labralis P4 segment gut microbial communities from Petit-Saut dam, French Guiana - Lab288 P4 | ecosystem: Host-associated > Arthropoda: Insects > Digestive system > Gut ...
GGACGCTTGTGAGTGCGGTAATGAACCTTCGGGTTCCGTGAAATGCGGGGAATTTCTTGACTAGCTGCAAACCAGTTAGCTTCTCAAGAAGGACTCTGCACCATGGAGTAAGTAAGTATACAACTCTACATGTTTCGGGCAGACTTACTGTCCGTCATCAGGAGTCTTGATATCGTATCCAGAGCAGTTGGTATTTGTCATACTAGTTATGTTGACTGTCTGCTAGCAGTCAACATAACTAGTATGACAAATACCAATTGCTGAGAATACGGTATCAAAACTCCTGATGACGGACAGTAAGTCTGTCCGAAACATGTAGAGTTGTATATCAAAATGAAGTTGAGAATTAGTGCAACTTGTTGGCTTATATTATACGCATATATGACGATGCACGGTCCTCAACATGTGAAAATCTTCATATGAAGGATGTGTCCGGTTTGCCATTGCCTTTGCGTATGAGCGTGTAAAAACACACATGAAGATTATTTATGAATTAGCTTTTCACAGTTTTATCACCGACATGGCTTTATCAATCGCATGTTGTTTCTTGAGAGAGATTACTGCTGGATCCTTCAGCTTGGAGGCTTGTCATTTCAACCTCATTTGAAAGTCTGCTTCCAAGATTTCCATCGTAGATAGTAACTAAATTTTTCTGTGTCGTAAATTGCCGCAGGAAGATGTAAATCTCTTATACCAGGTGCCAGAGGGTTTTTCCTTTTACTGATCGTTACAACCAGAGTGTCTTCGAACTATTTTGTGCCATACCTTTCTGAAAATGCTGTAACACAACACACTGAGAAGAAACCCTCATTTTAGCCAGACAGAAATAGCTTTGTCCCTTTGAATTTATTAAATTTCGCTCTCCCAATTATGTTGATGAATGTGGAATAATCAATCGTAATATTCACCTGATTTACAGTAATTTTAAAATAATCTGTCGGTATACATTAAATTTATGTAAGTATCGTAAAAATTAATTCATATATTCATGTATTAAGCTAATATGTCAAGCGTATTTTCACCTAAAGTTTAGAGTAATGTGTTTATTTTCTTAGAGTTTCCCATCAGCATGATCATTCAGAAACCAATTAAGAGAATGTGTGTCCATCAGATGGTTAACTGTAATTTACGGGCACAGCATGCTTTGCTAAGGATCTCGCTTCCAGAAATAGAATTACTCTGATCATTACGCTCCAGCCTCCGAATTGTAAGCGATATGTGAGTCACTCACACACACACACACACACTCACTCACACACACACACGTACGCACGTACGTACGTACCTACGTGCGAACATACATGCACTCATGCATGCATACACACCTAAACAGTGCATATATATACGCAAAATTTGATATGCCTAGTTCTGAAAATGTACTCCCTAACAAATAGACACATAGTTCTATATATTATTATTGTTACAATTTTTGTTTTTTAAGTGTCGCCAGCATCGCTCCTGCCCAACAAGTTCGGCGTAGCCATGTTATAATAATTGATTTAGGGAATTATAATTTATGTCTTTAAAGGCGTTATTTAACGGCTCTATCAGTTACTGAGGTAATCTAACGTCTACGATAGTTAAATGAATGAGTATGGAGCAGTGGTAGGACGAAACAAGGAGGGTAAAACCGATGTCCTCGGAGAAAAACCGGTCCCACTGCTTTTCTGTCCATGACAAATCCAAAGTTGACTAACCTGGAATCGAAACCGACTGTGCTGGGTGAGAGGAAAGAAGTGAGAAAAGGAAGGCTTGGAGATATCCTCCAGTTTGATCATTCTTGTACTCAATTTTGTGAATAGCGATGAACTGGTTCGAGAGCTGAAATCGGGGATGTATATTCACACAGGCCTACACATCGCATGATGATCTTAGGAGTCTGCGTTTTGCATTTTGTGGAGGTACGTAGGCCGATAGAAATGGAACCTCTTCAAAGTGCTTTAGATTGAAATGTCCGTTTTCAGCGGATGCAGTCTTTTCGACAGGCCATAGATGCTTAATAAAACTCAGTGCAGCATAATAAACTGTACTGGTTATATAGCCCTACTTCGAACTACCGTGAATCTGTGAAGAAGTGAAGGAAGGAACGTCGTACAGCTGATTGCTGTCGAACAGAGACAGTGACCTAGAACAGTCGGAAGCTACCCAAGAGTTACAGTTAATATTTCTGCTGCTGTCTTTAGGGACTATGTGTTGTCGGGAAGAAATATGTCGGAACTTCAAAGGAAAGTGTCGCTTCTTTCTTCAGGATAGGAGGAGTTAACCGTGCACGGAAAAGACTTGGCGAATATAGTCGAAGGAAGAGGGTAGGCCAACGTACGGCTGTCTTCAAACCAGCCGGATAGTGAGATTTTTGTCTCTTTCACGATATCACCTAGTCTTTGGAGACTAACTAGGTATTTTATTCTCTCCTAAAATGCTACGTTTTCTATTTGCTGCAGGCGTCGCCCAACGGTTCAGCCTGCTTTAGTCTGGCTCCTCATCATTCTTGAGGTTTTTTCTAGATCACACACAACGACGCATCACAATCGGTAGGACTCCTCTGGACGGGTGATCAGTTCGTCGCAGAGACCTCTACCTGACAACACACAACACTCACAACACACAAACATCCATGCCCCCGGTGGGATTCGAACCCACAATCTCAGCAGGCGAGCGGCCGTAGACCTACGCCTTAGACCGCACGGCCACTGGGACCGGAGGATGGTGAGATGATGAGAAAGTGAAAAGAAATTAACCCCACACAGTTGTACTCCCTGAATATGACCAGGTTGGCCGAAAATATTGTAAAACGCACTAAATATCTGGAAAAAAATTGTTGTGTTTGACGGTTAATTTATTTACTCTTTATATATTATCACAACGGGGTGTTTAACATAGAGGAAAGTGGAGTCTAGTCGGTCTACACCGTTCCTTTACCAATTACGCCCTTTGTTCGAATGGTTTATTCATCTCATTCGATGAGGAAAGCAGGTTCTTTTGAAACGTCGGTGAAATTCTGCTAGACTATCTGGCGTCACGTCCTAGAAGACGGCAATTTTTTATCCAAGTTACTTAACTTGGTGCTCATTTTAGAACAGCTTTTTCTGTAATTAGTGTTTCCTTGCAGAGGGCCGAGTCTAACGGCCGGAGTACAGGCTAAGCACGAGGAAGGCGTGTTGTGTCCTTTCTGAGACAGCGTGTCCCCGTCCCCCTGCCCATTCTTCTTATCTCTCTCTCTGTTCCATCTTGCTATTTATATATTTGGCTCAGCGCCATTCTCTTTCACTTGCTTTCTCTTCATAAAACATCATTGTGACGTGATTCTCGGCGTGGATTTATTCTACTTGACAGCAAACGACCTCGGTAGAAGTCTAAACTCGGGATTGGTTTATTTCATAAAAGAAGTGACACCCAGGTTCCTAACATTTAACTGCAGTAAACTGAGTTAAGGTTAATTAACAGACCATCATTTACGTCATTTTAAAATTATGGGCTGCCCTCAGGCATTTCTTCCTTCAGGTGTATAGCATTTCCTCTTTTTTTTTTAAAAAAAAAAAAGATCAATCAATAATTTCAATTATTGTAATTTTACAAATAATTTCAGAATGACCTCACTCTTTTATGACACTAATTATGAAAGACGGTTACATTTAGCCTTAAGCGTCCATTGCATTTCATATTTGTAAGTATCAGAATTTCTGCCAACTGTTCTTCATAATGAAGATAGTCTGTTCTCTGTGAGGTACAAACTGAATTTTAAACGTTATTTATATTAATATTAGTCTCTGAAGGTTTTTCATTACCGTGCTAACAGGATACGTACTTCCAAGCTGTAAACACGCCTGCACGCTTACGTTTGCTTTGCAAGAAAGGCAGAAAATGAACTTTTGATGCAGCAGTCAACTCTTCATATCTGTCAGTAGTTAGTCAGGCAAGCAGGCGGACAGATTTACCCCACGAAACAGCTAACAACTAAAGACGCTACAAACACTGTTAATAGTCACGGAGTGCAAATGTAATCTGCCATGTCACTTCAAATAGATAGGAGAATCGAAACCTAGACCAGTGTTTCCCAAACAGGGTTCTGCAGAATATCGTTAGGAGTTCCTCTAGGAATCGTGCAATAAATCCATAAAATGTTCCAAAATTTGAAAATACCTCAAAACTCTCCAGATATCCCTCGTTAAGACAGAAAAAACACATCAGCTTTGTTTTCTTAAGATGTAAGCTGACTGATGTATGTAATAGTTCTTCATAAATAAGTCAATCTGCTTGAGAGTAATTTAGCACTAATTGAGCTGTGTTACCCGCTGTTAACTTTTCTGGCCTATAAACCTCTTTATACCTAGGTGGTCAGAGATACGAGAAATTACTTCGTGCTTCACTCCACGAAAGAATATTGGTAAACTCTGTGTTAACAGAATCAAAATATTACGAGGTGGAAAACTGCCGTTGTATACAAGTAGGATTATCGTGTCCAATAGTTTATTTTCGAACTATATTCTTTTTTGAGATCGTGCCTGTGGAGGTTAAGGACCCAAGAAGTAAACTGCTTAGGATATGTTGACCGTAAATGTCATGCACGTGGGCCTAATGTGTCCCGAGGCGGTCTTGCAGAAAATGTTACTGGAGCAGTCCTATTACACTTCTAAAGCCTTGAAACGAAGCTGCAAACGACTTTTAAATGTTTTTTAATCTGACATTGCGAAAAGGGGAAGTGTATTTTCTTCTCGTCCCTGTATCTTGATGTACACATGGATAATGGGAGATAATACGTGTAAATATTCCTACACATTATGACAAGAGTTTCATATAATAAAATTCTGAATCCGACAATTGCACCCTGTGTGGTCAGTTTTGCCAAAGAAACGTAAAATTGTTTTTCCTGTTACTCAATTATTATACCAACCACTGTACATATATAAAATTTATAAAATTTACACATTAAAACATTAAAAACGCTCCGACATGTTCTTGTCCTAAGACCATGCTCAGGGAGCTATATCTTCCTTGCTAAAGTCACTCTAGAAATAGTCACATATAGCAAGGAAGATATAGCTCCCTAAGTATGGACTTAGGACCGAAACATGTCGGAGCGTTTTTAATGTTTTAATGTGTAAATTTTATAAATTTTATATATGTACAGTGGTTGGTATAATAATTGAGTAACTCGACAACATGCACGGTGTAACAATGAAAATTGTTTTTCCTGTGTTCAAATCGATCGTAATAATCTCTAATGTCAGTCCTACAGGAGTAATTAATCACAACAGAAGAACATTCGAAAAAAAAATCCTTATTGCCCATTTGTTGTCATTTGAAGTTTTTGTCACAGGCTAGTTGTCGAGACGACAGGCAACGTAACGAGTGCTAAACATCGCATGTACTGTACTTACTTTTCCCTCCTAATAATGCAATATGAATGAGCAGGTTTTAACCAAACTCGAGAAAATGATTCTGTAATTAAGCTTCAAGCAAATAACATTCACAGCTCTAAACTGCACAGTGTGACCTGTAATATTATCAATTACACATGTGGGTTACTTTCTTTGTTTTAGAAGCTATGAAATCACGCCATTAACAAATTACCTGTAAGGACAAAGTACTAAAGAAGTTGTGAAATTCAAGGAAGGTGCATACGTGTGTAGAAAATTGGGATGAAAAAAGTATTATAAACTGTAAAATAGGAGAATTTTAGAAATATTCTTGGGGATATGAAATGCAAAACGAACCGCGAACAAGAAGCGGAGAAACACAGAAATGCAACAGAGACGTGAGTTACAGGATTGTATTGAAACCTGGAATGGATATTTTAATATCAAGTTCCATTGACATCTGCCAGAATTTTCGGGAATTATAAGTTGTGACAGATACACTACGATGAATGGCAATGCCGACTGACGTAAAAAAGGCGCTTATACAAACAGACGGATAAGTGGGGCGCCAAGTGCGTACAGGTCGACCACAAGTATTAGCCTGGACAGATAACCTGGACACTGACGTGACTCGCTTGGTAGGGGTTTGACACAATCCCGGTGTTCGTGATACGCCGACACCGGCGCCGCTCTTGGCGTTCATGTCATTCCGTTTAGATTTCGTGTTTTTCTTATAATGACTTCTGAGACTTTCCGAAGTGCCAACAGAAGCGGAAGTGACGCTCGCTGTGTTGCAGGGTTGGACGAATTACAGCAGGTGAACATGTACACGCTGTGCCCATGACAAGTAGATACATGTGCCTAACGCCCGGGTACATATTTTCATACCTGTAATGATCCACTGTGTCCACGTCATAATTTTATTTGCGCCATTTATAAATACTGAGTATGTTACACATGTTAGTTTTGTAACAGTTAGAGAAATTTTCTTATTTTCAAGAAGCTTGACTATTTAAATAACATCTTAAAATAGCCCTTGGAAGTATATACACATCTGTCTCCGTGAACATTATAAGGCCATATTGAGCAGTGGAGGTGTACTTCCACTCGTTCTTGAGCTTGGCAGCAGGTGGGCTGATTGGTGAGCTCCATTCCGCCACTTCTTAATCCACATAGAGAGATCCTCTCGGCACCCATTGAATATCACGATGTGTGGAATAAATCATTCTTTTGCTCCTGCCTGGAATCCAAGCCTACATCCTAGGTTATCCAGCTTGTAGCCTGATCCTTACCAACAGCATCCCTTTGCTTTAAGTCTGCATATATTCTTCCCTCCATTATTTAGAGTAATCTTCGCCTTCAGTCACACGCAAATTACTGTCATACACAAGAAAAGTTAAAACTTCGCCTTGCCCTTTCCCGGTTTCGGTTTTTAATTACATATTTCTCAAGAAAGAGACACGATATACAGTTTGCTGCAATATAATTGGGTGTTGTAGTTGTTAGGCGCGTTAGCCTAATCGCGAAAAAACGCATGTAAGCTCCGCCATGTCAGTCAGTCAATCTGTCTGCCTGTCTGTCCTTCCATCTGCCAGCATGTATCAACGCGGCTCTCAATTTACGGATTTTCGTGAAATTTCTTATTGGGGCCTTTTTATAAAAATCTATCGAAAAACTCCGAATTTGTTTAAAATCGGACAATAAAGTCGAAAACTTTACGTGAAGGGCTCAGAACGTTTATATTTTACATTCTCTGAGCCGTCACTGACACGATACATGTCAGCGACTAGACTCTTAAGATGCATGACGAAATACTGTAATCTGCTTGTACAGAACTCCTCCTGATGATGAAAATTACTTGGCCGAAACATGTCGAGGATTAATTGAGTGAACTAAATTATTAATAAAAGTGTGCATCTTGTTGGTCTTTCTCACATATACGTGTATATTGTATAGAACTGGGGAAACATTACACTGGTCAACAAAGATTTTGGCTCATGAGGAAAAATGTCTGTTTCTGATGTATTTTTGGTCGCTGAATTCAAATAAGTTTCCAGAATTTCTCTATCACCCACACCTTCCGCTCCAGGTTAAAAGGCTGGAATCTTCTGCGCCAGGACACTAAGGCGTGTTTTTACCATGGGCGCCGTGAAGAATTCAAGGATTTCTTCTGCCAGGAAGATGGTATAGTGTTTTTCAATCGTGTTTGTTCCGTTATGGAAGTTCTTGGCCATGAATTTAACCCAGATCAGCGGCGCTTGTTCATTGATTCGTCAAAAGTGAGCTTGAAGGTGGTTCTACTCTACAACGGAAATAAATTCCCCTCCGTTCCTTTGGCTCATGCAGCCAACATGAAGGAAAGTTATGAAAGCATGAAGCTACTGTTGGGGAAGATTAAGTACGTCGAATTTAATTGGAAGTTATATGGTGATCTCAAGGTTGTGGCACTGTTACTTGGAATGCAACTCGGGTGCACAAAATACTGCTGATTCCTGTGTGAGTGGGACTTCCGGGACAAGAAGAATCGCTATGTAAATAAACTGTGGCCTAAACGAACATCGCTGAAGCCAGGGGAGAAAAATGTCGTCGCCCCTCCTCTTGTTCTTCGGGAGAAAATTTTTCTGCCTCCTTTGCACATAAAGCTGGGTCTCATGAAAAGCTGTGTGAAAGGTATGAATAAAACCGGCCGTGGATTTGAATATTTGAGGAATATGTTCCCAAATGTGAGTGACGCAAAAATCAAGGAAAGTATATTTATAGGACCCCAGATCAGGGAACTGATGCAAGACAAACAGTTCGATGAAGACCTGATTGAGACTGAAAGAAATACATGGTCGTCTCTTAAGAGGATTTAAAAGAACTCCTCAGAAAATCAGAAATCAGCGAACTACCAGGATGTTGTGCAGGACCTGTTGACTTCGTACAAAGCTATGGGATGCAATATGAGTCCGAAAATCCACTTTTTGGAGACCCACTTGGATTTTTTCCCAGAAAATCTCGGCGAAGTCAGTGACGAAAACGGTGAAAGATTTCACCAAGACATTTTGGTTATGAAAAAGAGGTACCAAGGCAAGTGGACCTCACGTATGTTGGCAGACTATTGCTGGACCCTGAAGAGGGGTGTACCTGAAGCCAATTAACGGCGAAAGACATAAGCCTCTACATTTTAACGGTAAGTTTCTGCCTGTTTCATTAGTACGCAAAGTACTATTTTGCACAAATAGAGTCCTCTGTATCTTTGAAACTCTGCCTGATAGAAAAGGTCTGTATACATATCTGAATTCAGCATAAAAAGTACTGCTAAATTCACCTATTGAGGCTCGTGGGCCGAAAAAAATGTTAAATTTTGTTGTCCAGTGTAATCATCAGTTAGGATCAGGATGTTTAGTTACTTTCGTTGCAGTCGCGAAAGGCTCCTATTACTTTCGTCATTCCGTCTGTCTGTCTGTTTGTTAGTCGGCTGTATCAGTGCAACCACCACTGGACAGATTTTTGTAAAATTTGATACTGGACACTTATTACGAAAATCGGCTGAGAAATTCCAGATTTGGTTAAAATCGGGGAAAGATATCGGGCACTTTATGTGAAGACCTGAGTATGTATCATTGTTGGCAGCGACATATGTAGCGCAACAATACAGAGAACACACTGGTGTGCTTCTCTGGGAGAGCTTACGGTATTTATTACTTTGGTTACAGCGACATACGTACTTCAACAATAAACAGGACGAGGATTTTTGCGTTTCCACGGCAAAAACAGTAACGCGAATGCACCCCAATATTACGTTATATTACATCGCCTGTCTTCTTTTCCTGTTTATCTCTAGTACGTTCAGTATCCCAACATTTACAGCGGGATCCGCTATATGAATTATTTCAGCAACGCTTTCGTTGGAAGTACAAACCAGTTTAGACGCAATTCACAAACCTCCAGCCACTTTATGAAATTACTTTATATGAATATTAAATTTTATAAACATTTGTGTAATGTAGTATATATAGGCATTTGAGTCAATACTCGGTAACTGTTACGGTACGATATGTATATATATATATATATATATATAACAATTTGACTAGAGTAATAATAATAATTAGTATTCTTAAATATATTAAAGTAAAATGATCCCGTTACAGGCCCGGTTTGGCCCAGAGTGTGGGTAGAGGTATAGCTCTACTCTTCCATGACCGCGGCACTAGAAGGGGGTGAGTGGTCAGCAGCACGCCCCGGCCGCACTTTACCCCCGGGAAAGACCCGGTACCCATTGCACATATGGCTGGGTGGTCCCCAGGGCCGGTCTGGACGGGCGGAAAATCTCGTCCCCACCGGCATTCGATCCCGGACTGTCCAGCCCGTAGTCAGTCGCTATACCAACTGAGCTACCCGGCCCACTCTTAAATATATTATTAGGCCTTATTAGTTTTCTGACATTTTGCTTAAAATATTTACTTCAATACTTCGATACTATGACATATGCAAGTTATTTTTCTATTCAAATTGAAGTATTCAGTACTGAACGACGCTGCGGTGGCTGATGATGACGCTGTTAGTGTTCCAGTCTGGAACCAGAAGCTAATCTTGTCTCACATCTATTAATGGCTGTTTTAATTCTCGGAGGAATGAAGGTAGTTTACTTTGCGCCAGACCGCTGCTCGCCAGGGAAATGAAATTCTGTAAACCGTACCCTAACCTCCATTTTAGTCTCGAAAAGGCGAGTTTCGTAAAGAATAGCAGGTATTCGTCGTTTTCAGTAATGGAAGGGCGCTCAGGGCACCCGACACATATCTATGCCAGTCAGTATCGTCTTATTTGAATCGGTTGCTGTAAATAATAATACAAACACGACTGTCGGGATTTTGAGGTAGATACAAAGCTAGAAATATTGAGTGTGATACCACCAAGTTTCGTATGTCGAAAGGTATGCTGAATTGTTCTAATTTTCCGAGGTTTGAAATTTTTGCAGCCTTGATATCGAGGATTCGGGTTTTCTGGGATTTGAAGCTGAGTAGCAGGATTATTAATCAATTACGTAATTAATTCATTAATTCTTCTGTGACTTCAAACCCCATAAAGATGAAGGCGATACATTCCTTGACAACGTCGGGAATTATTGATCCTACCCCTCGACCGAGCTCGGAAAGTCGCTAGTTCGATCCCAGATGGTGTCAGTGGACTTTTCATTCACACAAAATACTTCCGATCGCACTATGGCCCTGGGGTCGACTCAGCCTCTAACAGAAATGATTACCAGGAGTATTTCTTGGGGGTAAAGGCGGCCGGTGCGTAAGGCTGACAACCTACCACCATCCTGTGCCGTTGTCACGAAATCTGGAAACCTTAACTTCCTGGAACCCTCTGGACCTGTCCAGGCCTGTAATGGGACTGCTTTACCTTTACCTTGCTTTACGCCTCGGCGGAGCAACCGAAAAGACCCGAGTGTTCAAGTTACTGTACGTTACGAGTGACTGGTTGAATAAGTTTGCGGAATACAGTGGAGACACGGCAACCGCAAGATATGTTTTGGTGTTACGACGAAAAGCGAATAATTGTTCGAATGTGAAGAGTGGAATGTTATAAACACGGTGTTAGAATGTAGGTCTGCTCTGTTTGTGGAGTTTGTCCGTCGTCTGTTATTCCCAAAGCAACACTACAGTCCAGAAGTCAAGTAACAGTGCCTCATTGCGATGTAGCATTGACATAAATTGCAGTGAAATGTTTTGGCCGTATAATTCTCGGCACGAGCAAAGAAATACCACCGTCGAGACTAGAGGAGTTGCTCCGTCAAAAAAAAAAAGTCAACAAATTATTCCAGGAATTGTCGAAACGTGTAATTAAATGTTACCTTAAATTACCAACTAATTGCACACTATTTTAATACACTTTGTAAAACACAAGCAAAAATACGTAGGTCTAATCCATTAAAACACAACATAACCTACACATCTACATGCATGCCGCCACCACACCAATAAAATCAACAAAAACAAGAAATACTTAATAACTTCATAAATAGGAACATTTACTCCCTGATGATGATCCTTTAGGATTGAAACATGTAGGAGTGATACATATTTTAATGGATTAGACCTACATATTTTTGCGTGTGTTTTACAAAGTGTATTAAATTAGTGTGCAATTAGTTGGTAATTTAAGGTAAAATTGATAATATTGCACGGCAACAAAAATGAAAATAGTGTAATTAAATAGTCAAAACAAGACTTGTTTATAACTTAATATATAAATCTGTGGTGTCGACGCCACAGATTCCTCCTATCTCATACTCAGAGTCGTTTAATGTTTGGGTATACTTTGCACCAGCGCTACACAATCAGAGAAGGGGCGCACATCGACAGGCCAGCCACGAGCCCAGTAGTCTCGTTTCAGTCACCAGAAGCCAGAAATAGGTGTGGACAGCAGCTGCATTCGATTCCAAACACATGGAGTCTGCCACATTTAATAACGAAAGACACGCCTTTCTACACATTCTGTGTTTTACATGAGAGCTTGATGGAAAATAGAACATAGAAATAATGCGGTCTGATGCTGTCAGCTTCATAGCTATTGTAACTTCGCAGGAAAGCAGTATATTTGTTGTACTTTCTGGACTCAATTGTTACAGATGGCGTCGTGCGAAAGCCGCGCAGTTCTTTCATGTCAGTAACCGATATTTGCTGTGAAGGCACCGGTTGAATTACAGTGAATTTTCTCTGAAGGATATTCAGTGTACCGTCTTATACTAACATTATTTTGGACATCGTCTGGTTTCTGAAGTGGAATCTATGCACATCGCCTTTTACGTGTGTAGGCCTACACTCAACCACAAACGCGGTATGAATAAGATACAGCTTAGACCATTAGTAATGTCTGATATGTTAGAGTCAATGTAGTTTAACAGCCATTGCCAAGACCCTTAGAAAATAAATAAAAATTAAATCCCGATTTCATATCAGTGGCACCTTCACATGGTTTACTCCAGTGGTTCCCAAAGTGTGTTCCGCAGAACCCAAGGGGGCCGTGATCAGTTTCCAGGGGATCCGTTGATACGTTTCTGCAATGGCTACTTTGAATCACTTCAATTTATCAACCTAAGAATGCACATATAATTTCACATAAAACACATTTAAAACACTTTAAAACACTCCAACATGTTTCGAACTTGTCAGATCATCATCAGGAAGCTTAGTCCCTTGCTAAAGTTATATTATACTATTCACAATTCAATTGGTATTTGTAAACAAGATGTTGTGGTATCATATCATGTTGTGTAGGAATGTGTTGTGGAGCAGTGGCTAGCCACTTTAGCAAGGAACTAAGCTCCCTGATGATGATCTGACAAGATCGAAACACGATGGAGTGTTTTAAAGTGTTTTAAAAGTGTTTTATGTGAAATTATATGTGCATTCGTTGGTTTGATAAATTGAAGTGATTCTACAAAAATGCACGGTGCTACAAAAAGATTTATGGCTACTTTGAAATTTATTTTTTTAAATTAAAGGAATAATGTTTTGTTAAAAATAATTGAGGAATCTTTAACTGGCGATGCGTTTATTTCTCGTGACCGTTAGGATATCTAATTAAGAAAGCCCCTGTACCCGCGAAGCGAGCGACGATAATTTTAATTAAGGTTAAATGTGCAACGCTTTGTCACGTGTGACAGTGATATGTAATGCTATCTATCTGAACTCGGTTCTGAGACATAAATTTTTAATTTTGGATGCCTATCTTCCGGACGCTCTATATTTAAGTGAACACGGGTGTGAGGGCCTGTGGTTATTTTTCGAAGCCAAAAGGGGTCGAGAAAAAAAATTTTGGAAACGCTGTTTTACCCTGTTCTCATAAACAAGCATTTGAAAATGCAGTCACGTCCTGGTGATGGTGTGACTGTAGTGGATGAAAAGCTACGTGCAGCTAGGCCTATCTGGACATAATTTTGTTTGACTTGTTGGAGTAGTGAAGAGTCGCTTTGGCCCATAACCATACGAGTGGAACCGACCATAAAAAACAATCAGCAGATACAGGGAAGAGAATTACTTCGTTCCTTACTACGCTGTATGTTGTTTTGTAGCTTTCACAAAATGTCCTGCCTTAGCTCTTGACATTCCGGTTTGTTTTACAACACAATTCAGCAAGCATTGTTTATAATAACTTACCATAATCAGCTAGAATATCTGCGAGGTTCAGGTCGATATCGAGATCTTCAGACGATGAAGATGATGATAAGGCGGCAGGGAGGGGCAGGGTGAAATCAGCAATGGGGTGTTGACACGTTATGTAGCCAGGTGACTGACCCCCCGAGGAACACGCTGAAGACGAGTGACCACTGAGAACAGAATCCACAGGGCTCACACTCAGCAAGTTGTCACCGCACGGCACCCTCAGGTACCGCGTATCTTCACCTCCCCCAATACCGCTGTCCTGAGATTTGGCTTCCGGTAACATAACTACGGAAGCCTTCTCCCATTTAAATGCTTCTTTCACTTTAGTCCACTTGGACACCTTGGCTTTGGTGCCACCCGCTATTCCGACGACAGGTATCCCCTGCTGTTTTGTTTGTTGTTTGTTTTCCACACGCAATTCGTTGCCGCACCTCTCGTCCATCATCTTGTCTCGTTTTATCTCTTCAGTCCCAACAGATCTGCTGCGTTCTCTTTGTTGGTAACGTAACAGCGACTGTCGAAACTTACTGTTTGTCATCGACTTGCACTTACTGTTACGCTTGTTGGCGGAAACAGGAACGTGTACATTCGTAAGGCTGTCTTCAGATCCTTCGCGTTTAGGACTAGGAAAAATCTCTTCAACAATTCGGCGGTGTTGGTGTCTTCTAGCCGAAAGCTGTCGGTGCTGCTGTAGATTGTGCAGAAAAGCAGCCTCTTGATATTCGCGTCTTTGTGTTTCCACTTGCAGTTGTTTGTGCATTTGTTGAAGGTTTTTCAAGTCCTCTAAGTACTGAACGCGCCTCTGGAGCTTAGAGTTTTGTTCCCTCAGATCCCCAAGTTGTTCCATCAGTTTACACAAATTATCTAAATGATCGAGTCCTACTTTAGCGCCTCCCCCTGATGATACATTTCCGCTGTATGAAGATATGGACCTTATTAACTGTGGCTGGACGTTCTTTTGTTGTGACTTATTTTGCTTTTCTTTCGCTCCGCTAGGGGCAGCGGGAAGAGACATGAGGTACTCTAGGAACTCGTCTTCCTGTTGCAGGGCGTCACTTATTAACTTTTTGCGTGCAGATTCACTTTCCGGACATTCGAATGAGTCTTCCAAAAGACGCGAAGTTTTTAGCTGTGTTTCCTGTACACTTTCTTTGGTCTGATCAGCGGGAATGCTAGACGACCGAGACTGATGTTGTTCATTCTCTTCAGTTTCCATCTCCGTCGGCGTCGTGGGCTGTTCCACTTTCTCCGACTCTGAATGTTCCTGCTGAGACGCAATGTTGACATCGTCGTCTTTCTCCATAGAGTGAAATGCGGTATGAAGTGCTGAGTTTCAGCTACAAGGTCTTGCTACTTTGCATGTCATAATTCAGGTGTATATGCTACAATATTATAAGTGCGTACTAAAGTACTGGAAATGTTGTGCATAAAGTGACATTTGGTATTGAACTTTTTGTGTGAATGTTGGCATATTACAGATATGAGTACTTCAAACCGCTCTTTTCTCACATTTCACCCAGGTTCTGTGCTCTTAGCGACTGAACAATTAGCACTTGTAACCGCCAACAAGTTTAGAGAATTCACAGCTGTGCTGATACTCTCCTTTGTGGTAGAATTCCTCCATGTGTTAAATTTTACCGTGACGTAAATATTTGTTTAATACTTCAGACTAGTGGTATTATCGGTGTTTTTGTTTATAACGAACTATAGTCTGTTTCAAAATTCATTGTTCTCTTTATGGAGGATGTGGCACAGTGTAAGATCGTCACTTCCAACGTAAAGGTGCTGACTTGAAGCGTTGCTGGTACAATTTGATTGCACTTGTTCAAAACATATTAGTGTTCGAGCAAGAAGAGCAAAAAATTAACACTTAATACAGAAACGTCCTGGAAGCGTTGCGTCGTTAAACAAAAGCACTAACAGCTTCTGCGAGGAAGGTGACGCAGGTTATACGTCGGGACGCAATGCGTCGCCTCAGCGTCGGCTCACGGACTGGCTGACTGCCTGCCAGAAGTCTTTGCAAGCCAACTTTTCTTCTCTCTTCTTCGTCGTCTTCTCTCACGATCTTACATGATCCCCTTCATGCCATTCCCCACCTTCCTGCTCCCAGCTGTTCTAAAAAAAGGATCTTTTCTGGCCCAACCATTGAGAGATTGTAGCCTATCTTCATCAATCAATATTATAGTTTTATTGCAGTGCCATTTGGCATTTCTTCCGCTGGATTGCCTGCAACCATCTCTCTTAGGCAACTCATTTTTTTTTTTAATTTTTCATCATGGTGGTAAAAGTTTGAGCCATGGTGAAAAACCACTTGGCTCAACAGCTCCTAGTGGGCTAGGGGCTTCTCATTATCGAGGCTTCACGATCACAGACAGACACACCACATTTGGTAGGAATCCTCTAGACGAGTGATCAGCCCGACGCAGAGACCTGTACCCGACAACAGCCACCACTCACAAGAGACAACTATGTCCCGGCGGGATTCGAACCCGCAATCCCAACAAGCAGCAACCGAAGACCCACGCCATAGACCGTGCGGCCACTGTGATAGGTAAAATATTGTACATAAATGATTTACAAGACATACACGGATTAAACGACAAAATACACGGTTTTTTTTGAGAGATATCCGCTAATTGTCTCTAATGAATCTCTTTCTTACATGTTTCGGCCCAGCCGGGCTATTATCAAGGAGTTCCAAGTAGTAAAATAAGAAGTCTGTAAATTGTTAACACCGCATATACCAATTTATTTTAAACATATAGGTATATATATTTTGACGTTACAAGGCCTTTACATTTAAGGCCACTTTTTCATTTTATCCATTACCAGCCAAATCTTCCGCCCCCCCCCCCACGTCCCCCTCTAGAATATTTACATTCGTTTTTTATTCAGTCTGTTTCCAGTGATTCAGATTAGCCATCCTCGACGGATCACTGTGATTAATTTTCCCAACGTTACGTGTGCATTTTGACTGAAAGAAATTTGGTTTCGCAAAGGTATTTTTAAAGAAAGGCCAAGACGAAGGGTATTGTTTACAAACCTAAAATTTAGACTAACGTGGTTTGACGTTGAGAGGCAGTTTTTTTCCCGATAATAACAAATTTTATTCATAAAGTCTCGTATTTTTAACTAGGAATGTATTGGGTGTCCACGCGGTGACAAATTGAAGAAAATTACTGCGTTACTTTGGGTTTCATAATGAAAGCCGTTGTTAGAGTAGTGCGTCTCTCCAACTGTTAGGAATGGGTTAAGGAAATGAAAGATTCCCGTGGAAATCTGTTTGGGAATTACTTCTTTAATTGGCACGCCAAGGCTTGTGAACAAGTTTAGGCGTGGAAATAAATGTTTATATTTCCTCTAGTAATGCACTGCAACTCAGCATTTATTGGGTTAATGACCCAGAGGCAGAATGCGGAATAATTCTTACCACCTCCAGACGTGTTTACATGGTACGAAACATGATGGATGTTATCTCTGTGCTTCACACAAATACTGTGCTCGGCTAATGTGAAAAGTGTAACTCTAAGTCTGTAACAGATTATAAACTTTTACGTCATTTATTTTCTGCGGGAATTGTAGTCAATGGGCGACCATAAATATTGAGAATAACAACAAATGAAGTTCTGAGAATATTTGCGCTGATTTCGCAGCGAACTCATAGCGGTTGTGGTAAAGTAAATGCATGTCATTGATAACAGAATTCTCAACAAATATTAGACCTATCTGCTGCAGAGTACAATTAAAGGTAAAGCAGTCCCTTTACCGGCCTGGAGTGGTCCAGAGGGTTGGAGGAAGTGAAGGTTCCCAGATTACATGACAACGGCACAAGATGGTGGTAAGCCTTACACCGGCCGCCTTTACCCCCAGGAAATGCTCCTGGTACTCATTTCTGTTAGAGGATGGGTCGACCCCAGGGCCATAGTGCGATCAGAAGGATTGTGTCAATGAAAAATTCCAATGACACCAGTTGGGATAGAACCAGCGACATTCCGATTTGTAGCACAGCACCTTAACCACTGTGCTACCGCGGTCCCTGCAGAGTTTATTAGTTGTGGTGATTCTCAAAAACGGATAGGGGGCAGTGGTTTGTACAGCTGCGGTATTAACCTTCTGGAGCTCAGTTGTCAACATGTACCGTAACATGGCGTTAGACATTAAAATAAAAACTTTGCACTTTCCCCATAAATCTCATTGCCATGTTTCGTATGGTTCTCAGGACGAAAAGGGTTTCGTTCTCTAACAGCACTAGCTAGTTCATACTTGTAATGAAGACAGTTTGTTCTGTGTGAGGTGGGAACTAAGTCGTTAAATACAGTGCAGGTCAGCTGCAGTCTTCGTGGTTTCATCTGCTGTTTGCTGTATACACCTTCATTTACATGCAAAATGTTCGGGGAAAGGGTGCATTAAATGTTAGGTTTTCCTCATGCTTAATTCAGTACGGCGACTTGTAGACATGTGAGGGAGGAACAAGTGTATAGTTGCTCATTTGGTGCAGGTAGAATGGTCAGCTTCACGCCCCGACTGCTTTACTCTCGAGGACAGTGACCGTCCGTTGCCGTTGGTTGGTAGTTGAGTGTAGAGCGGATCAGGTCTGGATGTCTTGCAAAACAGGCTCCTTAGTACAATCACTCACTGCATTCATTCATCCATTCATTCATTCATTATACTCGTTATTCTAGACTGCCGCCGCATGTATAGAAGGATATGTTGAGGACTGCAGTGAAATGAACGGAACTAAGATTACCTAACTTGAATGTAGAAATCCTTCAAGCCAGGTGGGGCAAGCGAGCTGTTGGTAAAAATGGTGTACATTTGGCACGCGGAGGCGATATCGGAATTAATCCAAGGGAGGGTGTAGGGTGGGGCACACAGCAACTGGCAGCTCAAAATGTGTTGCGAAATTTATATCAAAAGGAGAGGTGCGTATAGAATGATGAGACGGAGAAGACCGTGCGAGACGAAGTCTCGATATAAACGTAAAACGTTAAGATATGTTCGCACATGTCTAGAAATTTCGCTCCGTTTAGCTTAATTACCAAGAAAGTAATAAAGTGGTTGCACATCCACGTGAAGTTACGTTTTAAGTTACATTTTAGTTGCATGTTTATTGACACGTGCTGCGGACAAAATTATGTATTTGAGCTGGAGAAGTTTTTGTTGTTTCGTCGCCGGCAGTGGCAGAATTCGAAAAATACTTGTGTGTCTATTCGGACTGCCATTGTTGATTGCTAAACGTAGTACCAGTTTGAATATGTCATGATACATTAAGATTCTGGGACGTCCGGTCCATCTCCTTTAACAGTGTCGTAAGCCGTACGACCTGCAGGGAAAAAAAATTTGTTGGATTTAATTTTTTTTATTTTATATTTTTATGTACGTCTTTGAACAAAATATATTTCGGGAGTTAACTGTAAAGAGGGGGGAGGGGTATTTCATTCCACGACACCATCAAATGCTAAGGTTATATAGTGCTGGTACCAAGTGAATGAACAAGAAGTATCGTGCATGTAGTGACTGATCTTGACGCGGGTAAATAGAAGTACCTGGAGAAAATCCTGTACTATTGCCAATTTATCGACGTGGTGCCGTAACGAATGTAGTCTTTTTATTAGTTGTCCGTTAGTGTAGTCCGATCGTAACCAAAACTGGAATGTGTCGACAGATTTTAGCGAAATTCCCCAGAATCAAAGTGCGTGGAACGCGTTCAGTGGTTCTTGAGCTGTGTCATTAGTGAACGCTTACGGACGACAGGATTTTAATAGACGGTCCGCGAGGATGCAAACGTGCCAGAAGTGTTCGTCTGAGAGCTGCTGTGCACATGTAAATACTATGTGCCTTAGAAATTCCGGGGTTCGGAATAGCCAGTGCATGGTAAAAGAAAATAATAGCGAATAATCTGCTCTGTATTACGAACACTGTGTACAAAATATGCAGAAGTACTTGCAACGGGCCACACGGGGGTTGTGATGAACACGGCAGTACACGCACACGTTCGATCCTAAGATTCATTAGCCTGTTCCCAAGACCCCGCCACTGGCGCTGTTCCAAATACTAAGCCACATGGATCCATTCCAATCCATCATATCCTCCTTCTTTAAGCTACATTTTAATTCTGTCGTTCCATCTATGCCCGTGTCTTCTATGTGGTATCTCCCATTCAGACTTTTCGAATAACGTAGCACGCATATGTAATCCCGCCGTGCGGGGTACATGCTTATACTGCGCTTTTGTCGTCCTAATGTCGCTAAAGTGTATAACACAGCGGATAGACTTAGCCGGTAATGTAAGCTTTCCTACATCCCTGTTACTGTCGTATTGACTGGGCGACGCGTTGGACGACCACCGAATCGTGGTTCAGTTCCCGGCAAGTTATACGAAGCTTTTACCCGGGGGGTAAGGCGGCCGGGATGCAAAGCTGATCACTCACCTCCATCTAGTGCCAGGTTAACCTTTTGGCGCCGGAATTATTTTTTTAAATTTTAACACACCCTGTACATAAAATGTGAATAATACAGGAACCAAATACGTTAGAATTATGAAACAAACTGCATTTGAAGAGAAAAAAACGGAGAATATATAGCATGTTTAAAATATTCAGTGCCTATATTTGTTGAATAAATATATAAAATGCAACTTTAGAGGTTAGCGGTGCGGTGCGACCACTATAGTTGATATTAGGCGTCAAAAGGTTAAGAATGAGGGGAGTTATGCCTAGACTGTCCCATAGGACTTTGTGGCGTCTACAGGCCCTGCCTGACACTGCCTTCCCCTTAGGTCCAAATAAGACTTAAGAACCTAGTGTGAAGTAAATCTAATTTGTGGTTGACCGTGCATTGTAATTCAATGTGGATAAGAAACCAACTAGATGTCACTTTTGTGTTATCCTTTATTTCTCCTTTACAAGTTGCTAAACATGTTTCGGGCAACCATGTGCCCATCTTCAGGAGCTGACGACTGCGTAGTGTTATCGCCACGTGTTGATGTTTGAGAGCCTTCCTGCAGCCACGGCACAATACCAACACGTGGCGATAACACTACGCAGTCGTCAGCTCCTGAAGATGAGCACATGGTTGCCCGAAACATGTTGAGCAACTTGTAAAGGAGAAATAAAAGATAACACAAAAGTGACATCTAGTCAGTTTCTTATCCACACTAGTGTGAAGTGTCTGAATATCTTGGTTTCTTTCCTCTGTGTGATAAAGTTAATGGTGGCCTGTATATGATACAACAGGGACATCTTTTTAAATGAGAGTGCCATTGATGCAATTTCACTTCCTTACGTACAAAGGATTTTTCCAATTATTTTAAAATGCTTATTTATCCTCGTCATTTTTTTTTTTTTTTTTTTTTTTAAAAAATTTAACTTTTTTTTTTTTATTTTTTTTAATTTTCAAAACTTTTAAAATATATTTTTAGTGAAGTGATGTTGGAGAAAAGAGACGCAAGAGTGGGACA
>Ga0123354_10003847_pt1 | contig 20967 bp, 7 predicted proteins | sample TergutLab28metaG_2_FD_97872 | JGI IMG/M metagenome (GOLD analysis project Ga0123354, IMG submission 97872) | Labiotermes labralis P4 segment gut microbial communities from Petit-Saut dam, French Guiana - Lab288 P4 | ecosystem: Host-associated > Arthropoda: Insects > Digestive system > Gut ...
ACACACACACACATATATATAGTTATGTGAGTAGTATGTACAGCAAATGTATATACATACAGTATACAGTACAAACACACAAATACAACTGACCAAATACTCCCTTCTGACTTGTGTAAAAACTCAACTTACACCAAACCTTTCAGAACCTATCACATAAGGGAGTAGCTGCACAACTGTGACAAAATATTTTCTCACCCATCCAAATATTTCAGACTGGGAATCATATGGAAGACCTTCTCTCGATAATTGTCAATTGACGTTGCTTCATTGTTGAAAAGGTCCAAATTCTTTAAATTCTTGAATTCCTTCTGAAAAAAGAACACACACACACACACACTTATCTAACATATATATAATTCCTTTCCCAGAACAGTAAAGAGCCCCCAATACCTACAGGATAAGGGACCAGTCTGGATGCTTTAGAAAGGCTAAAGTATCTGACCCTGCCAGGAACTGAAACCCAATTATTTAACCATGTCACCTGTAGCCTACTTCCTATACAACAGAGCCATCCCACACAAATCACAATTCCAGTACTCGTAGATTTGAGGTTATCGCATTGGTGTTGATGGGGATTCAAGCCTTCTGGGATGTTAAAGTATAGTGAATGGTCTTTTCCTCTACAAATACACGTAAATGCATTGCCTCTCTCACAAGGAAAGTATTGTAAAAATAAATGAGTAACATCAAATTATGATACCAGTCATACTTTTACATGTCAAAGACTTCTCTTCTCAAAAGCATCCAGACTGGCCGTGTATCCACCAAGTCTCTTATTCAATGGGTACTGAGGACTTTCTGTGTGGGTCAAATGGCTGAAGCATGAGGCTGCCCATTCACCTCCATCCACTGCCAAGGCTAAGAATGCATGCAGCTATACTTCTAATATCCCATATACCTTCATGTGTGCTTAATTAAACACATGATAAATGTTACCATCCAGTGTCCAGCAGCAGCAGCAACTAAAATTTTAAGTATTTTGTAACGAATGAACAATACAATATTAATGCCAGACCAAGCAATTCCCAGTCATATTTAAACACTTTATGAAAATCGTTACAACTGTGGGGAGAACACATTCAACATACTGGACTCCCAATGCAGAAGCTAGTTTGTGACCTGCTGCTTCAACTCATCAATCACCATCTAGGACCTGTGGCTGGCACACCAGACAGCAAACTATCATATCCTTGGTCTTTAAATAGGGGATTCATCTCTTTGACCACACATCTGGCTAATCACAGAGTACATAAGCCAAGTTCTCTTGTATCATTAATGTTTAATGCCATCTGGGCCATTCACATTCTACACCTAATTAGAAGATTCAGAGCAAGTTAAAAAATACAGGAAGTCACCAGATTTTCTACGGAAGAGGATGGATGGCAATGATTACGGTTACAATTACAAAGATTATGACTATGATAACATGACACAAAACAAGAACTTACCAGTGGTTCAAGAGTATCCAAGTCTTTTATTTTATTTCCACTTAAATTGAGGTGTGTCAATTTAGGGCTTGTGTGGAGAAGGTTCAGTCCTCCTGAAATACGATTGTCACTTAACTCCAACTGCAACAATTAAAAGTAAACAATGCAATCATAAGCAGGCAAAAGTATGACAAAAATTTGAATATGAAATCTGAGACCAAATGCTGTAGAAATGTAGAGTACAAAATTTTCAAAACACAAATATTCAGGCTGTTTCTTCAGTGTGTTTCATGGTTATGTTAGATATGTCTTGAAGCTTTCATGGTGACAGTAATCAGTAAGTCTTCTAGGGCACACAGCTGTGTCAGGTGGTTTCAAAGACATACTCATCTCCATCATGAGGGTTCTGATATGGGACTTCACTAAATGGTAATGCTGGGATAAGCCAAAAGTCAAAAAGATATCTACCACAGCACAGCTTATTTAACCACATGTGCCAGCTTTCATTTTCTGATGATAATTCTATGATACACTTAAAAAAGTTGTATACTTCATGCATTTTTTAGTATCCTAGTACAACAAACAATTTTTTTAAACAGTCCAACAACAATTCAAAGACAATGCACTGTTCAGGCACAGTGAAAGCTTCACCTCACTCTTCCCAATCTTCAAAATGTTTCACACTTCTAACATGAAGACCTAGCAATTATAATGTTAACCCTAAATGATTCCGATTTATTAATCATTACAAACAGAACACAACTCACTCCTAAATGTTCTTAAACTAATCCCCTCTGACTTAAATGTCCCTCAGCTGACACACAAATTAAAATAACCACAAAACACAATTATACGATTTTGCAACATCCAAGACTCTCATTACAGTAAGAGAAGCTAGAGACTTTGAAGCCCCTTGTTGCTACTGTTCATAAGTGTGAAGTGTGTTTAGTATTGTACAAACTGAATCTTTAAATATAAAAGAACATTTAACAGTACTCATTAGAGGGTTAAACAAATTACCTATTACCTTTTAATGAACAAACGTTATGGTGTCCCATTAAAGGTACAACCTTCTCTTTTAAAAGGGAAAAACACTGCCCAACAGTGGACATTTAAACTGAACAGGGCTCCAGCCACAGCAGAAACCTGACATGTAAATGGTCACATGCTAAAGGTTAACTAAAGCTACAAATTCAGACAGCTATTTTCGAACAAGACGACTAAATGTTCTAAAAGCAGAGCAAGGTGATATACTTCTCTGTGCTTCAATACCAACACTTTGGTGACATTAATTTGATGTTTCCCGCAAGTAAAGCCCCAACCAAATAAAACTAAAATTACATGCCTGAAAATAGAAGTTACAAGGAAGTGCACCCTTTCATTTCATTGACAGTAAGTGGCCCCACATACATCATAAAATACAATTCATTAAACCTATTTATCTTAACACAGAACCTACTAAAAGTATTGGCCAGAAACCAAATGGAGCTTGGCCATGTAATATGGTGCTTATAGAGATGAAATGTATCCTCCCAAACAAAAGTAACATCATTGTTTACATAGCCCTTCTTTAGTGAGGGGAAGGGGGGCGGGCTAAGGGGATGGTTGCCAGACCATGGACCAAGTTCCATTCTACTTCATTAGTCATACCAAACTCTTTCACAGGAAGCTATATCAGACCACCACATCAAAATACAAATAACCTGGCTGTGTTAACAAATTGTTTATAACTTTTCAACACAAGAGACACCAACGATAAACTTCGCCATGGAGAGGCGATGGCACATTCTCCCTCCTCTCTAGATCTCACTCCATGTGATTACTGGATGTTTGCATGTGTGAAAGAACATATGCGGACTAAACGATTTGAAACAGAAGACAGTATCAACATTGCTATCACTGTCTCTAATCTGGTGCAGCAATGGCACTGGGAGGCGATGGCACATTCTCCCTACTCTCTAGATCTCACTCCATGTGATTACTGGCTGTTTGCATGTGTGAAAGAACATCTGTGGACTGAACAATTTGAATCAGAAGACGGTATCAACATTGCTGTCACTGTCTCTTTACATCATCCGTGCAAGAATGAATACACAGTGACTGCTTACCACATGGATGGAAAAAGCGTGTGGACAGTGCTGGTGAGTCCACACTGAGTACAGGAAATATATATAAACATTCAGGAATACCAAGTGGTTTTATTACAATAAATCGAACACTAAACTTCTGAATTGGGTCACATATATGATAATACCGCAAATTAGATATTTATTTTACACCATCAAAATCTTACATGCTTTATATTAAAAAGGCTGTTAAGAATTAACATATAACCCTCTTACGTGTTGAATAGGAACAGCGGTCACTTTGTGTCACGTAAGTACTTCATTGACACACAAAAGGGCAGCTGTTCCACTAACAACTTTTGACATTTGTAAGATTGAGATCTGTCATTTTAATTCAGAAATGTAGTGTATATAAGGGTTCTCTCAAATATTTTAACCTGTGCCTAATGATGGCTGACAGTTAAGACAAAACTTGTAGCACATTAGACAATAAATGCTGCAATATATATATATATATATATATATATATAGTTTTGAATATCTTACTGTTCATCTGTCATATACACCTATCATAATGAGATGTCTCATCCTAAGTTGATATGTTCATTCAATCCACTGGCATGTGCAGAATGCAACAATTCCTTGCTGTTCCCAGGCACTTCTTTCACTCCTCTCTGTTACATACCCTTTCCTTCCACCCTTTTTCCATCAACTAGTCTTCCATCCTCCCTCACTTCATCTTGCCATCTATTTCTTGGTCTTCCTTTAAGCCTTGTTGCTTCAAAATTCATACATAATACTTTTTTGGGAATTCTATTTTCTTCCATTCTCTGTACATGCCCAAACCAACATAATCTATTTAACCTTGTCTCTGTTACAGTGGGTTTTTTTTAGCCACTGCATAAATTTAATACGTTCAGTTATTAAATCCTCCCACACAGAATAACCTTGCAGAAAAATTCCAATGTTAGCACACTAGGACAAAGAAAATACTCAACCTGTAACAATTCAGTCAGTAAAGAACACAATTCAAATAAAATCTAGCAATTCATTACTACAGTCTTTTAAGGGGTTACAATACAGGGTACATAGTCACCAACATGCCATAGTAAACAGAAGACTGCAGTACTATTTATACTACCTTCTTCAGGTTGGGTAGCTTTGGAAATCCTTTGAGGCTTGTAAGACCCACATTAATAAGACTTAATGTCTCCAGATTTGTAAATTCCTCACTAAGGCCAACAATGCTGGTACTCCTACAGTTGTCCAGATTCAATTCTGCAATCTGAAAACATATACATATATATATATATATAAAGAGTACCTAAAATCAACTTTCACTACATTACACAAACCAAACAAGCAAGCACAGTCAGTAATGTGAACATGCTATGGGTTGGGTAAACTGTGAAATGGAGTTTGATTTATAAAATTAACTGTAACTTCCTCTATCTATTGCTGGACAAATTTGGAGTTGTATTTCTACAAACAGGACAAGGTTCAGCCGAGCCTGCAGTGCCAACCCATCTCAGGCAAGTTTACATCCTTGCAGAACATCCATTAAGTTCTCCATCTGTCCATCCACCCACACCATTCACCAATGGAAAGGAAATTCACTACAGCTGATATGCACAATTAAAAATTATTCTGTCTGAATTTTGGTTAAAATCATGGAAAACACAGCCAATGCTTTATGTAAGGACTTTTGTGCTTTTCTCCACACAGCCCCAATTACTGGACAATATGAAAAAGAACATATGGTGGACCGTACTGAAAAGACACACTTGCTCTTTTCTTACAGTATGGTGCTCTATCAAAACATAACTCTGACCCTTCATTCTTCACTGCTATTACACATGTCTTTTCTGTAATTTAACATATTACATCTTCAAGTTCACTATTATATCCTTGGAGCTCTACTCCACATGGAACAAAGACAATGAAAAAAAATCTCATGGCAAAACCCAAGGCTCCCCACCAAAACACACTGTAGATAAAACAAGCTGATGAAAAAAGTTACAAGAAATTACCACTTGAAAAGGGATTAGCTGTTCCAAGCAGACAGACGTGACAAGGCCAGTAGCATCTTTTACACTACAACAATGAGAACATACCTAAAAAGGGGCATGCACACATCACTCACACCTAAAACAGTTTTGAACTTTCCCCTTACATGTGCCTGCCTCACACAGCCTAACATCATTACAAATTTTCCTTCCAAACAGAACATACAATTTCAGAGTAGGGGTTGGTGGGTGAATGGATGAGTTAATTAAGACCGAATGATGTAATAAACAAATGCATAAATAAATGCAAGAATATGCCACTAAAGAAAATAATAACGATGTTAGGGTTGGGAGAAATAAAAAGAACATTTGATGTTCAGTGATACACTAGAAGTTCCTGTATAACAACACAAAAGTAATATTTTTCATGGGGGGGGGGGGGTTCAAAAAAAACATGAACAAAAATCCACCAACAAACAAAGGGACGGAGGTAACATAATCGCCCATGCCAAGAATATCTTCCCATAAGTAGTTCGTGTGAAAATTACCCAAAATAAAATAATATGCTCAAGGCATTACACATTAGCAACACGTGGTTTTCTTTCAAATTTACCGCTTCCGGCCTTCCATTCTTCAGCCAACAAACGCGAACTCTTTGCAGAACATTATTTCCAATTATTTTTCAATGTGTGACTTAGCAAAATTACAATCGGGGTGTAAAATAACATATGCCGTTAATTTTCACTTTTAAAATCAAATACTGTAACACAAACTTAATATTGATCGAAGCTACTCGCTACAGCTTCAGGTACAATACGACGGGTGGTCCTGGACTGTTACGGAAGGTTGCTCGACAAACCTTGCTTCAAACGTAAATATGTGAAGTACCCACCGATCTGGGTAGGTACTAAGGCACGCTTATAAATGTTAATTAACAATAACGTACGACTGCAATAACAATTTGCACTTGTTACAATGCTACAGGAAAGTGCCTACGTGCCTGGCAGAAGCGCGTAGCATCACAATTTCCATCATGGCCGCCTAGCAACCGGTTCGACACAAGTGAAACGACGCTTATTTTCCAGTTATAAAACACACAATTAGTCTCACCAAATATACGTTGGGTATGAAATAAAACAATATATATGTGATCCACGCGACACGAGAAATGATATCGTGCGCAGTTACGACGGAACTACAGCCACTGACACTACTACGACGTATAGACGCCGCGTCCATTTATGACCTCGACAAAGTAATATCCACTCTTATTGCTAAAGTATGAGTACACACAGTGGTGTTAAACAGTACATTTAATTTCGTAACAAGCAATTTCGTGCGTTATACTACACTGCCGCATTACTGAGCGAAATATGTGATGTAATGTAAATTACCATTAAACATGGCGTCTTAAAAGCACCACAAATACACATCAAAATCAAAACACCCAACCCAGCATTCAAGTTGCTTAATTTAAACGTGACATTCCGCGCCAAAAGTCGAATTTTCCTGTTAACAAGCAGTCAAATTTGTATTTGTACGCCGCAAATACACATGCCTGTATTCCTGTGGACGCGACAGAGGGTTCTAAACCCTATGTTGAACTGTATTAAATCAACCACAATTAATACATTAGCCCCACCCACTCCAATTAGTTTCTGAAAATGTTTTTGGGTAGTATATCTAAAATAAGCTTCATACAAACTACTGAAGAAAATACTTTTAAAGTGAAGCTGTAACATCAAACCCACATGACATACATTAATCCATGCCTGTTTAGCAAGATGCTTCAGACAGGCAGAAAATCCGTCTTAAACATGTAAAACCGTTCACACACGCGTTATTTAGTGTAATATGGCAGTCATATGAGCTTCCAGTTAATAACATACTTCCCCCTCCCCTCAAAGTAAACTACATAACAGTCCTATCATACGCCACATGTCTAATTAAACGTGTAGTAAAAATACCTAGCAGGGAACGAGTAAGTATTACATACTGCCTATTCCAATTCATTAATGCACATGAGCACATGCTACTTCAAACACTGCTTCCATGTCTCCCCCACAAATGGCATTCACCATTACTTAGTCTGTAAACTACCAAAATTACACGGCAACTTACATCTCGTCGCACTTTTGTTTGGGTTATTTTGAAATATGCTTACTTTATCTGGGCTCCTTCCCCGTTTTTCTAGTTCTATCCTCTTCTCCATGCCGCCTTGTTATTTCCCTGCTCCGGCACACCAGAACGCACAACGAAGCTGACTCCCTACAACCTTTACCTTCGAAACGAGAATGACGGACTGTCGCCACAACGTATTCGCGGCGGCCACAATACTGGCCTAGAGGGGTCTACACAATAACAGAGATCGAAGAGCGGGAAATGCAACGCATGTGAGATTGGAGTTTCTCATAGCAGAGTTACTGAAGAATCAAGACTTAAAGAGATGTTACGCGGTGTCGACTGGTAAATAGTTACCGACAATGTGAAGGAACAGCAAGCTTTCATCTTTCCGTTGATATGTCTGTAAATATTTACCAGTCGACACATCATAATTTCCCAGCAGACTTGAATCTTCAAATGGAACACATGTGTGGGACTACTTTCGAAGCAGCCAATCAGATTTGTCGTATGAAATTACGTGGTGAATTGGATGCCATCTGTTGAATGAAACGTGAATTTATTGATCGACTGGCTGCTAAGGCGTAAAGAGTGGAGTTCATTATTGGACAGAGGGATTCAAATAATCATTTGCGATTATGTTTTGAAACCCTGTAACAATGAACTGTACAAATCCGCCTTTACATCCCCCAAGAAACATAAAGAAAATTATTTAGTACGGGTATAACGTCGTTTCATTCTCCCCTGCTTTGGGACAACAATAAGCACATGTACGGGAAAGAACAATTAGGAGACTTCCGAATTTAAAACTGCTTCCTAAAAAAATTAAAAATGAATATTTACCTAATAAATATATATTAACTAATTATATTATTAGTGAAGAAAGGCAGAATCCTTGTCGTTGCTTTCCCAACGAGCAGCACGACAGAAAACGTATTTGTTTCCAATAACATGAATGCTGATGGAGCAGTTGGTGCGGGCGGCCTCAAAACTTCAGCCCTTTGCCTCTGTCTTGTGTAGTACAAGGGGCCTATAAGTGCCCTCGTGACTCCCACCTAGGAGGATCGATAGATGTATAAGCTCGGTATTGATTGCACTGCAAACCAAATTGTTTCGCTCAACCATAGTCATCGCTGATCAGAGAGAAGATTGTCATCCATGTCTACGGTGAAATATTTTCAATGAAGTGAAAATGCTTTCACACAATTTAGTGACGTGCGAACTGGCTAAGTGACATTTCCTAGTGAACACCAGGGAAACTGCGAGCTCTTACATCAAAGCTCTTTCTACCATTTGCAATGTATAGCCTATATCCGGAACGAAAAAGAAACCAATGGACCATTTTTTTGGCAGTTCGCGTATCGAGGATATATTTTATGAAGCTATGTTGTGGCGTAACATGTAATTGTGAACTGTCCCCACCTCTTACAACCCACCTAATAACCCAGCTTCATGAAATATTGATTTTCTGCTCATGTTCTTAGTACACAGTTGTATACGCAGAAGTGACGTGTTATATATATATATTGCCAGCGGTGGTTTAATTTTGCATGCTTAGTGCGATATTGAAAGTAGTTAACGAGTCTTCAATTGCATACACACTTGAGTTCAAACCACCTGTGCTGAAGTGAAAAGAGATAATATTATTTGCCATATGCATGTTTACAAACTGCAATTATAGATTTGAAAATCAATAAGACACCTAGATCTGTCCGTAATGTTGATTCCGTTGTCATAGTTATATAATTCTGGAAGGATATTCGTGACCTTAAAACTCAAATACCCCCTTAGTTCGAGGGGAAGTATGTATACAGCTCTTTGTTCCCCACCGTCACCCGACTCGCTCTAAGTCTGTCACAGTTAGACCGAAAATTGTATCTTCGAGAACAGATGGCAGCACTAGAAATATTTATTGTTAAATTCCTTGTTCAAATGTTGCTATAGGAACACACTCTAAGAAAATTTCGAAGTTGAGGACTATCAATGAAAAAGAATTAAGATGAAGGGAAAATATAGAGGCAGCTATTCCGTCCTCCTTGTCACGTGTCTCAAGTTTCATGGCTAACTACAGCAAAGACAGATGTTGCTGAAATATAGGAAAATACATTATTCTAACATACCTTCCATTACCAACCTAGAAAATGGTACAAAAAATCATCGGTTAAATGTGATTTTGTAACGTTACACTAATCATGTATTGTTTTTCTTAGTTACACAGTGTGAATGAAATTAATTGGAATACAGAGGTGGCTGTAGGCTGAGTAGGCCTAAGTATTAGAAATAATTTGTTGCTGTCTATCGAAATTTACCTTTTGAAGTCACCCGCCTTCTTTTCAAATTTTGCATCAACTCTGAAGGCTTTATGTTCCTCAGAGAAAGAACTACTGAAACAACACAGTGCGGTTTGTTGCCATTAAAAGTCAATCCACAATATTAGGGCCGTCTCATTCCATTAGGCGGACTAGGCCTTCGCTTCGTGAGGCAAAATTTGGGGGGAAAGGTAACTACCAATAAAATGCTTTGAGGACTGCCCAAATTGGTAAGAACGCCAGTTACTCTGATTGTATTATATTATATTATATTATATTATATTATATTATATTATATTATATTATATTATATTATATTATATTATATTATATTATATTATATTATATTAACTGTGCAGTCCTGCGAGATCAGGTTGGCCGTAGAGGAGGAACACAGCAAGCCTAAGGTTCGCCTAGGACTGATAAATACTTAGAAAAGGCCATACATGTTGTAGTGCCCACTTATTGCTCGAGTTTGGCGACTCCTCCCATATCCTTCAGGCTAAGTACGCGCTGCGTAAACTTAAGGAAGATCTGTACCTTATCCCCATATAAGGGTTCTGATACGACTTTTATCCTCGATCCTGCTAGTAGATCACTGGTGCATAGCCACTGGGCTTCTGTCCTGAAGGTGCGCTGGTGCTTATCCGAATACTGCTGCCAACCTGTGTTTAAACGCGTCAGGGTACAAAACGAAGTCGGACTGAGTCCGAACTAAATAGGAACACACTTCTCTTCTCTTGTGCACTTGAATGACGTCGTGCGGCATTTGACCAATGGCTCTCACACAGTCTCCGAAAAATGTTCTATCAGGTTAAAGAAGTTGGGGGGAGGGGGGGTAAGGTTCACCAGGGGTGTCAGTTTGGGAAGCATCAAAGCGGAGCCATATTTTTACAGATCTCTCTTAATAATCAATTTTCAGTGTCTAAAGTCCTTTCCAGCAGGTCCCAGTGGCCGCGCGGTCTAAGGCGTGGGTCTGCGGTCGCTCGCCTGCCGAGATTATAGGTTCGAATCCCACCGAGGGCATGGATGTCTGTCTGTTGTGAATGTTGTGTGCTGTCAGGTAGAGGTTTCTGCGACGATCTTATCGCTCGTCCAGAGGAGTTCTACCGATTGTGGTGCGTCGTTGTGTGATCTAGAAACCTCGTGAATGAGGAGGCCATGGTCCACTGGGGGCTGTTGCACCAGAAGCACACAAATAAAGTCGTTTCCAACAATGAAACGTGTCGAAATGATTCGCCTGAGACTGATGACATAAAGAAACGCGCTGTATTACGTATGCGGCGATACATTTGCAAGCACCTGGGAAGATGACACCGACACCTAGCGCGCAGTGCTCCACCGTATTCTGTGGGCCTACACCGTGAGTTTGTAACTTGGCGCTAGTACTAAAGTAACTTGTGGCGACCTGCATTGATGTCAGTATTGAGAGTCATGTACCGGGGTGCTTATAAGTCCTTAGCCCGATCAGGAAGGAAAGAAGCTCGGAAGCATGTCAGGGACGCGCGCGATTTCAACATCGAGACACGAGCTGTCATCAAGTGTTTTTTTCCTGCAAGGCAAGGCGCCGAAAGAAATTCACGCCATTCTGACAGAAACATTAGCTTGTTTCCTTCCTGGTCGGCCTAAGGACTTATCAGCACCTCTGTATATTATCATCACCGAACTGTGTAAGTGAAGAAATAATTTGTTTTTCTTGTTGAAATGGGTCGCAATTAGGCCTATGTCAGTACAGCAAAGCCGCCGGTTTCTTTCTTCGCGATGTCAGACATTCTGCCAAAGTAAATGTTAGCGCATGGTTGAGCGTGAGCAGTGTTTTTAGTCCTTAGATTTTACTCCATTTTTGGATGGCATTTCCGCCACTGTCTAGCCGTGCAACATTTGAGGTTATCACAGAAGTGTTAATGAAAATTAAAGTCTGACGGTACGTCCCGCGGTGTCTGCAGCATGATAGCAGAGTAATATCCTTGAATACGTGTATTTTCAATTTTTACCTCATTCATTGTGCAGTCTTTAAGACCGGTTCATAAACTTTTCCAAAGCGAGTTCTCCAGAGTGCGTTCTAGTGCTTCTCTTTTAATTACCAACGGTCTCTCGTTTCGTTAACCTTTAGATGCCTAATGTCAACTATAGTGGTCGTACCGCACCGCTAACCTCTAAAGTTGCATTTTATATGTTTATTCAACAAATACAGGTACTGAATATTTTAAACATGGTATATACTCTCCGTTCTTTTCTCTTCAAAATGCAGTTTGTTTCATAATTCTAACGTATTTGGTCCTGTATTATTCACATTTTATATACAGGGTGTGCTAAAATTAAAACAATAATTCCGGCGCCAAAAGGTTAAGTTCATCCAGTAGGTGCTTACTTTTCTTCCCCGTCTTCTTGTCATTTCTATCTTCCTCTCTAACTTACCGTCAATAACGTGTTTTAGAACGAAGTTCCTTCTCAAGATGTGTCCAGTACAGTTAGCCTTCCTCTGTTTATTGTGCGTAGGATATTCTTCTCCTCCTTGGCTATATGTGATACGTCATTTCTCACACGATCAGTCCAACTGATCTTCTCCATCCTTCACCAGCACCACATTTAGAAATTCCCCGATTATTTCTGATCTACTTTCCGAAGCGTCCCGGTTTCAGCACCACACAAATTTAAGCTTCAAATGTAGCACTTTACTAACTTCTTCATTAAATTCAAGTCCAACTTGATAGTGAAAAGAGTCTGCTTCTTGTTAAATTCTGCTTTTGCCACGGAAACCCTGGAATTTTTAACTACTATGCATAAATTTCAGCCGTGTTAATTGACGGGCCTAACAACAAATAAAAAATGCAATTATCTAAAAGTCAACCTTATTCTTGAAACCTATTCTTAACGCCGACTTCAGCGTAATTTCTACGTCATCTATCATTTCATTCAAAAGCACAGTTTCATCCCACGATCAACGTGGCACAGTCGTTCGTGTTGGATGAAGATGCCATCGCAAAAAAGCCTTAAACTTGACGGTTCTTCGTGGACATAGTTAGGAAGACAAAGAAAATTCATCTTCCGAGAACTGCACAAAATGTAATACAACTACAGACAATCTCGAACATGATATAATGCAACCGCAGATTTGAAAGCGTGTGCCGAATTACAGAAGTTTGAAAAAGTAGGCAGTCGTTCCTAAATATCTTTACTGTTGTAATGTGGTCCGATAACAGACTCTGTACCTTAGTAAGATCTAACACATGACGTAAATATTATGAATCATAAAACTGTGATATACTCGTATGTATAGCAGGGTCTGGTGGCAAGCTATCTTTCTGCCTGTCGCTAACGTTCGAAGGAGAATGACGGATGTCTGAAATAATTCCGGAAGACTTGCACAGATGGCGCTAATGTATGGACGAATCTCCGCGACAGTGGCGCTATGCAGGTCGCGTTATCAACGTCAGACTCGCATACAGATTACATCTGCGTCTGTACTTCAGTCGATAACTACGCTAGTCGCCAGGGCATACAGATTTTAAGCGCCATTTGTGTGACGTTCTGGCTCTTCGGTGCACTTTTGAATGCGTATTGGTTTTGTCGGTTAACCTTACGCATGTAAGTAAGATGGCTCGGTTGGATAATAAGTAGAACACGATTGTTGGTAAAAATTTTTGAACAAACGAGTTATTCTACATTCGAAAATTAGTAACAGCCCATCTTGTAACCTTGACCTTTCAACGCCCAGCGATTGGTAGACGTACGCTATATTTAACACTAAAAATTGTGCATTTTGTCCGCTTAGTTCGTTTCGTATGATTCTCACAATAAAGGAGGGACTATTTATTTATAGAACATGTTCCAATTTCTGAACACAGTGTACTTCCCTCGAGTACACTGTTTCCTTGTGAGGTACGAACCGCACTTTCGTATTAAAAAAAAGTTCGTATTTTCAAAAAATGACAAATTGGCAAAGGGCAACAAAAGATTTATATTCATATTAAGATTAAAAAGATATAAAACAGTTATAGGGTAACAAGCAGATCGTAATGACAATATGTTGAGTAATTATTCAGTTTTCATACGTCTGACCGCAGACACGCTCGTATTTTTTTCTTAATCACAAGGCATGCAGATCGTCTGTATATGGCGCCACAATATGTTTAGTTCAAGTAAGCGTCTTAAAACAGCACGATTTTCTAAAACGCGTGCTCTCTTCGACTTTCTTTGGGAGCTTGTTTGAAGCAAAGAATCAGCCATCGAAACATTAAAGATTTACTTTGGTCATGCCAATTGTCGTTCTTGTCTGATTTTAACAAAAATTTAATTTGATCGACATACTGGTAAAAACTTCTAGAATAGAATTTTACGAAAATCCGTCCAGTTGGGACCGAGATTTTCCGTGAGGACAGTCGAACAGATGTGACGACGGTAAGAGTAGTTTTGAGATACTGTTTTGCGAATGTTACTTAACGAGGTCTATGTAAGATTATACAATAATGAAATGATGAGCCTACCAGTTTATTGTTGCGTTGTAGCCTAACTCTCGTGATCTCACGAATGAAACCTATTATGAAGAGCTGCATGTACACAAATTATAATACATTCTTGCATTTTATGTTTTGTTGACCGTGCATCTCTGTACAGTCTTGTAAAAAAACCAACTTTATATTTGTCGCCTCCTGTAAAGTGGGTACCGGGTCTTTCCGGGGGTAAAGTGCAGCCGGGGCGTGCTGCTGACCACTCACCCCCTTCTAGTGCCGCGGTCATGGAAGAGTAGAGCTATACCTCTATCCACCCTCTGGGCCACACCGGGCCTGTAACGGCATCACTTTACCTTCACCTTTTTATATTTATATTTGTCAATCTGTACATGTTTCGGGCTACTATGGGCCCATCATCAGGAGATACAGCTGTGTTTATGCGACACTTGCTACTTGTTATTCGGTATGGATGACTGTCTGGTATGCGGGGTTGTGTAGAAATTGACAAATATAAATATACTAAGAAAAACTGTGCACCAAGTTGGTTTATTTACAAAATTCGTGCAGTAGGCCCTCTAACGTTCATTCTTTCAGTTACAGTGCGTTCTCGATAGTATGTACACATAGAGAGACAATGTACGTATAACGTAACATTGAGGCAGCTGCATGCAGCCACTGTTGCAGTGGAAAAGCAATAAGTATTACGTATTCTGAGCGTGTGTTTTTAGCCCTAGGTATCCAGCATGCAATGCGCACGCGCCATATTGTCATCTGTGGCCTTTCCGGCTGTACAGTATTTTTCCACATTATCTCATAAACGGCACTGTTTTCGAAAAAACAAAGTTATGAAATAAAAATGTGTTTTTGAATTTCTCTACTACTTTTTTTAAATTCCTTATTTTTTTAAGAATAACTGAGCTAGACATGATCACACTGTTTATTTGTTTTCATTCTTGTCAGATTTTAATGAAACTGGAATTCTAACGACAGATTTTCAAAAAAATAGCAAATATCAAATTTCATGAGAATCCGTCCAGTGGGAGTCCAGTTGTTCCAATTAGGATTGACAGACGGACAAATGAAGAAGCCAATAGTCGCTTTTCGCAATTTTGCGAAGACGCCAAAGAGGGAAGAATAAAAGATGTTACGAATAATGACCGAACTTCGTTATGAACGAAATGAATTTCTTCACGCATCGCATCCTCCGCCGGGAAGTACGTAGTTTGCTTGCCCCTGGGCTATTGAAATGAACCGAATGGACTGCAACGCAGCTGTTACAATTCCTTCATAGTAGAACGTGTCTGGACTCCAAGCTATAACAATAACTGCCTTCAAGCATTTATGACCCTTTTCGTCCTGGCCGCTTCAGGTGAAATCACCTTTTTGTTAACTCTCTCAGCATTTCGGTTTTCTCTGGATCATCATTCTTTGAAATACTGACAAGATTTTCAGTATTCTATTATCATTTATTTGTAAAATGGGTACCGGTTCTTTCCCGGAGGTAAAGTGCGGCCGGGGCGTGCTGCTGACCACTCACCCCCTTCTAGTGCCGCGGTCATGGAAAAGTAGAGCTATATCTCTGTCCACCCTCTGAGCCACACCGGGACTGTAACGGGATCACTTTACCTTTTTTATTATCATTTCTTTCTGTGGTCAGAAATTCTACTTTACGTGTGTCACTAGGAAGGCATTTTTTTTGTTAGTTTCTGGTTTATAAGAGTAACTCAAACTGTACTTCGGGAAGGTATAACTACTAATACTACTCTGAAAGTGTGGGTGCAGAAATCTTGAAGTATGTCAGCAATTCGACTGCCAAAATATTTCAAATGTGATTTCAATTCTGTGTCATTACATTTCAAAAACTCATATATTATCTGAGTATCAAGTTTTATATTATTCATACAGTGCATATTCTTAGGATTAATACATTAAGTTAAGTATCAGTTTTCAAAGCACTTAAAATCACAGCTGCGTTGCAGTTCCCAGTCCTTCAGTTGGTGGAAGAGAAAGCTGAATCCTAACTGTTAAATTGTTAAGAACAGAATGGAGATAAGTACGTAAAATTCTGGCCGAGAAAGCTCTGTGCCGCTCCTCCTTCACGATGAACTACCACTGCGGTCGTCCTTTGCTAATCCACGTCAACCTTTCACTACAGTATAGGAACATATAATATTACTCGCTTCGATTTTGGAGAAAGAGACAAAATGAGACCGTGTTCAAGCAGTAGTTACCAGTGTACTTTCGTTCACATTAGTCACATTAGTATTGTGGCTTTCTCAATGTAAATGAAAATTTTCACCACAGAGGTACCTTCGAGACTTCGGAATTTGCTCTAGTAACACACATAGTTGGCTTTAAACACTGCAGGATGTTTTTTCTTTGCCCCATACAAGGTTTTAATAGGAAATCCTGAAAGTAAGAGACGACTTGGAAGACCTAGGTGTAGAGGCGACGATAATATTAAAACACATCTCGAAGAAACAGGATGGAAGAGCATTGAGTTGTTTCATCGGGCTCGGGATATGGGCCAATGGCGGGCTGTTGTGACCATAGTAACGAAACTTTGAGTTACACAGAATGCGGAGAACCAGCAGCTTTTAAATGAGGACTCTGGTCGATGGAGTTAGACTGTATGCATTTTGTGTCGCTGACGTTGCCGATACAGTAGTGTCTTGATAAGACATTATACAGAGGGTCTGTAGCAATATAACTCTTTGTTCCTTTACTGTGAAACAACCGGTTACATTTGTAATGACACTATGCTTGTAGGGTTACGAAGAATTAAAATGTGGTGCAAGAGTGAAATATCCAAACCAGTTTTGAGAATATTTTAATTTCAGGGGTGTATGTTTTCTGAATCTTTAAACTTTCATTTCATTCTGTAGTAGTAATCGTCCCTTTTCAGCTGCCCGCCCCACTGTCACAGCACGACGTACGCTCGTCAGTAAGCATGAACCAGTCCGAAGAAGTATAATGAGGGATATGAAGCCATTTAATAGTCGTCGTTACAATATTATTCTCTTACATGTTTCGTTCTCATTTCTTGACTTACAGAGTTACTACGGCTCAATTTTAAATAATCCATGACCATGCATTAAACTGATTCGATATTGTTACCGTTGGACTGGGTTCGAAACTTGGTGATGTAAGGCCATACCTTTGCTCCCCCACTGTAAATATACGTGTATTCCAGCTCGTCAGATAAATTGCGGGGTTTAGTCAAGCGTGGATATTAGTTGTTTGGCACTTTCTCGCAGCAGGGTTTTAAAACACACTTAGGTTTTCTGAAGCGATGAAATTGTGTCCAGCTGTGACATTTTTTGTATGAACACTTTGGTAGATTTACGACTGAAAGGACGAAGAATATAAACTGCATTTGGTTTTTGCTCTGTTCTGTATAGATTGTTTCAGTCCAGCAATGACTGACATATAGGAATCTTATTGTCTTGCATCAGAGGTATACTATAATACGCTACTGTAATGTTAGGTCATAGATAGGCTTTCAAGAATGGGAGTTTGTTCTTCTTCTGAGAATGTTGAGGTTGTTGGTAGAAGATGGAAGTTGCTCGAGCAGCTTCCCTCATCCCGGACGCGTAGCCTGCTGCCCTGCACCTGACCGCCGACCACCAGCAACCAAAGCATTACACACCATATGCGGTAATAACACAAATATAGTCTCGAGCTCCTGATGATGGGCATATAAGTGCCCGAAATATGTTGAGCAGATTATAAGTTCAATAAACCCTTCAGTAGCATCTAGATGGGTTTCTGCTCTACTCTTATATTACACACATGTCGGATTAAATGCCTCAGTTATATCGGGAAACGGAAAGATATTCGGATTTACATTACAAATAAACTTAATGATTTCTTTCTTACATGCAGGAAGCTACGGGATTTTTTACGGTCGGGGTACACGTGACATCTGGAAACCCTCTAAGTAATGGACCGGCTTAGACGTAATAACTCTGTAGAATACTGTGTTTTCAACCTCACGTGGCACCAAACAAGACAGAAAAACCCATCGAGTCACTTTAACATGTTATATATTATCTATTGCTTTCATAAGTACTCCAAAAAATCGTATTTCTTTTGGGTGGCTGTTCATTTTTAATTTCATTTATTAAGATCGTCAATACAACAAAACATTATTTTATTTTAATATTATTAACCTATTATATTCCTGTACACGTCCATCACTTTTCGGGGGTCCTTGTTCTTTAATCAATTACTTCTTTTCTTTAAAAGGTACCTTTTTATATTCTCACTACTTAGTGTGGAACTGAAAATTGTGGAGTCTCGATGGCCTTTAGTGATGTAACGCCCGCACCGAAGCTGGTGAAAATCTGTCAAGTGATTCAAAAGTTGAAATCGGGAGGCATGCTGGTATCATTTTCAATTCATGTGCAGACTTTCTTTTGTCAGAAAGAAAAGAGGCTAATGATTCGGCGAAAAGTTGCCAGAAATTTTTAAGAAATGGAAGAAGAAAAGTGGAATCGTGTATCATCATGTGGAGACAATTGAAGGCATCTATTGTGAACAGGAGGGCATTAATGAAGTAACAAAACCAACCTGCCAGCAATGCTAAATGAAAACTCAAACCTGTTACGCTCCTTTACATTTGCCAATTTTTCATATCAACTTCGATAAGAGATTTTTGGCAAAATGACATCACTTGTGTTCCTGCTTCTATCTTCGCAAATTTATAGAAGTCGTTAACAATTTATCGGCACAAAATATTAAAATTTTAAACTTATTTTAGACTGAATTGGTGGCGTCCAGTGACATACCGGGTAGGGGGGGTTCAACCCCCCCCCACCCCCGGAATTCCGAAGGCCTTCCAAAATCATGTCAAACTCAATCCGATTGTGAAAACTGTTAAAAATTGCTGAATTTGGGACGCCAACACCCCACGATGTTCGGAAAAAAGGCAGTAAAATTAAAAAACTACCAAGGTTCGCAATTGTTTTACATTAGCAATGACAAATAAATTGGTTGTCATCATAAATAGTCTTAAAGTATCAAAAATTAAGAAAAGTTTACTATAAGAAATGAAATTTCTTGTACCAAATTACAGCTGGCTCCAGAACCCCTGACTAGGGGGTTACCACCCCCAGATCCCCGTTCTCTATGCCCTCCGTCTTCAACTGAATTTGTTGAACATCTCCCCGAACAAAACTCCTGGGTACGCCACTGGTGGCGTCTCAAGTGACAAAAAAACCACAACACGGGAAATATTTTTGAAACCCGACAAATGGGTTGGAATTCTATTATGCAATACATGGGTGCTGATAAGTCCTTAGCCCGACCAGGAAGGAAACAAGCTAATGTATCTGTTAGAATGGCGTGAATTTCCTTCCGCGCCTTGCCTTGCAGGAAAAAAAAAACTTGATGACAGCTCGCGTCTCGGTGTTGTTGAAATTGTGCTTCCGAACTTGTTTCCTTCCTGGTCGGGCTACGGACTTATCAGCACCCCGGTATATAAAATTACAAACAGCCAATACGACATTTCACTTTATATTGTTTGTGGCAAAAATCTTACTCCTTTTAAACAAAAACAGTTTTAAATGCGCATTTTAAAGATTCTGAAGCAGATTCTGCACTAACCATTCTTGTTTGGAGAAAGTCTGGCACATGTAAATAATATAAGTATACTTGAGAGATTCTATGTCGGTGATTAGCTGGGAGCGATAAAACTGTCACGAATATCAGAAACCATTTTCAAAGTAAGAGGCCTGTTTGGTTCCAAGAACTTCGGGAAAAACAATAATTAATAGGCCTATATAAAATGGCTTAAAAGAGCGTAGAATTGCCAAATTTTTAAAAATAATATGCAACAACTTTTGGAAGCACAAAATACATTAATTTATTGAAGGAAAGTCTCATTCCATGAAGCACGAAAGCAACAAACCTCACTTTATGAAAGACACAACTTGACTGATCTTAAAGTGACACATGCAAGAACAGGATAGCGGGGTACAGCTTGTTTTAAATACATGTATGTAGCCCCATTCCAAGGGAAGATACAATTGTAGCGGAATTAATAAAATATGGAAGAGAAGGAGGAATGGATGCAGTCCACGAATTACCAAATCAATATGAACAACAGAAAGCATGGAAAAGGTATGTAGTCAAACACAACTTAATCACTGAGGTGTATTTAATGACTGTGATGGAAACAACTACATGTTTCCGCCTGTATTGGCCATCATCAGGTTGTCTGGGGAACTTAAGGGGTAGCTATATGCATGCGCGCGCGCGTGGTGTAGAGATCTCTACATTCGCATAGCTTGACAAACCGAATCAAAATAGGGGTCAGATAAAACACTATGAAACATAACAGATACAGATAGTAGTACAAAATACATAAATATAAACTAGACAATAACTCTATTTGTGGTAGGAGGGGGTGGGGGTTGTTTTCGGCAGGTGTGGCGTTGTAGACGTGCGGAGGCTTGTTCTCTGACCTTCTTCTTGAAAGTACTGCATTGTGCGGGGCGGGGTGAGGGGGGGGGGGGTTGGTCCGAGCGGCTTGGTGGCAGGTTTCCTTGCCTAAGCTCTTGGCGCTAACGTGTTCCTGT
>Ga0123354_10003848_pt1 | contig 20966 bp, 25 predicted proteins | sample TergutLab28metaG_2_FD_97872 | JGI IMG/M metagenome (GOLD analysis project Ga0123354, IMG submission 97872) | Labiotermes labralis P4 segment gut microbial communities from Petit-Saut dam, French Guiana - Lab288 P4 | ecosystem: Host-associated > Arthropoda: Insects > Digestive system > Gut ...
ATGCCCCTATAATTATTACAATCTGTTTTATCCCCCTTCTTATGAATAAGTACTATGATCGACTCCTTCCACTCTTCAGGCAGTTTCTCCTTCTTCCAAATAGAAATAATAAGTTTATGAATCACCAAGTAAATTGTTCTACCCCCTGCTTTAATCAGTTCTGCCGGTATTTGGTCAAGTATTAACATCAATATCGATCAATAATATTACGGCACTGCTCATGGTGTCAGTACTGAGCACCACAGGATCACTGGCTCTAAGGAGTAGGTGGGGGTAGCCAATGACCTGTCTTCCACTACAGTCTGGTAAAGGCTAATTCCACACTCCTACACACATACGTACATTCATTCATTTTCATTCATTCCATTGGCGTGTGCAGAATGCTACGATTCCTTGCCGTTCTCAGGAGCTTCTTCCATTCCTATCTGTTACGTACTTTTTCCTGCCATCCTTCTCCACCAACTATTGTTCCATTCTCTCTCACCTCATCCTGCCATCTATTTCTTGGTCTACCTCTCAATCTTGTTGTTCCCAAATCCACATATAATACCCTTTTGGGAATTCTATTCTCTTCCATTCTCTGTACATGCCCAAACCAATGTAATCTATTTAACCTTATTGTCCCTATCATAGTAGGTTATTTAACACTTGCATAAATTTCTTTATTGGTTAATATCCTCCAATTCCCTTTTTCGTTTTCATATAATGGGCCTAAAATTCTTCTATACACTTTCCTTTCAAAAATGTTCAATCGATTTCAGTCTCGCTTTGTTAGCGTCCAATTTTCTGATGCATATGTTAATGTTTTGTCTATTATTGCGTTTTTAATCTTAATTTTATGCACATACGTACATACATATGTTTAATCAAGGACTTGGCTACGAACACAGTCCACGTACCTATTCCCGACGATGCCTACCGAGCTTCAGGGCCTTCACGTAGTTATATAGCTAGAAACCTCAGGGGGGGGGGGGAGGGGAGGGAGAAGGGAGGTACACATCGTAGCCGAACAATGGGTTCAAATCCCCAGGTAAGCGACACTTTTGTGTACATAAATATGGAATAGCGTATAATTCCTGTTTAACAAATTCGAAGGAACAGGTATTCACTTTTGAGTGGGAAGCAATACCCGTATCTTCTCTATACGCACTTGTTTCATTTTAGTTGTAACAGTTACGTTATTCGTCGCTAAACATTCACAAAATCCCATTCTAACAGTTTTGTGAACCCTAAATATACAGCAGACTGGGCTAATAACCTTCTGACCCTAAGTCAAACATGACTTTTTCAGTGTCTCTCGCCGAGGGCATTTTTTGTGCCAAAAGCTTTTCAAATTAATTTTAACCAACGATAATTATGCGGTGTCCTCTAACAAAGACTGGCCAACCAGCAAAGAAAAACTGCTTTCGTTGCCTCACCAATCACAGAAGTCTATGGCACCTTTGTCAGAAATGTCACTTCTGGGCCATGAAATACTGATGTGACGGGAAGACGTGAATTTGCATAGTTCTGGTCACGTCTAGTACCAAGGACGGTAGTTTTTCATTCCTTACAGAGAGCACACTAATACGTCACATACACGGAAGGGCAGACATAAAGTTACCAACAACTCCTAGCCACCTACTATGAGAAAGTGCTGCTGTCGTAACGAACTATAAAGCCAGCGTACTTCAGTAAATTTTATCCTAAAATAGGCCATGAAGTTTCCAGGGCGACTAATGGCATAGCTCGACTGTTTCTCTAACCTCGGCGGTAGCTGGTGGTGGGTGGTCAACGCCACAGCCTGGTCGTTTTACCCACAGGAAAGACGCCCGGTACGCATCGTACATGAGGGTGGGTGGGCCCCAGGGCCGGTCTGAACGTATGTGGAAGATCTCATCTTCACCGGGATTTCATCCCCTGGCCGTCCAGCCCGTTACAAAAGCTTAAGGATTACAAAGCACCAGGATTAGATCTTATACAGCAGAACTAATAAAGTCAGTCCAGACTTTGTTGAATGTACGCACCAGCTAATAACAACAATCTAGACTACTGAAACCATACCAGACGACTGGAAATGGAGTATAATCTGTCCTATACACCAGAAAGGAGACGTGACAATATGCTCAAATTATAGAGGAATAAGCCTACCATGTGTTGCTTATAAGATCTCCAACGTCTTGTTTAATAGTGTCAAGAATAAGACAAGATTTAAAATTTGAAAAGAACTTTTCAAATTTTGATTATACCAGGAAGACATGCAAGCTTCATACAGCTTGTCGCAACAGGGAAACGTTGGTCTGGCTTTCTGTTTAGAACTCAGCACATTCCAGTCAGACTGTCCCACTTGCCCATAAATGGTTGCCTAAAGACTGACTGACACACTAAATTACATCCTTTAATATTTGCATTTGGTTTATGACCGTATATGGTCTGCTATGCAGATCAAAATGCTCGAACTGCACTTTCCTCTCTATATATACCCCCCCCCCTGCTGTTACTGTAAATTAATTCTTTTGGTATATTTACTCGACTACTGTGTACCCCGGCTCATTAGGTACTTACAAGAAGAAGAAAAAGAAGAAGAAGTACTTGATATAACTATACAAGTGATTGAGTAACTACGATACACCAAGATGTATTACGGTTTACTGCTGGTGCAAGGTAAGCTTCGACAACTGTGTCGTTAACTGACTAATTTTATTTCCAAATTTTAGTTGAGTCCAAATTCTATTGCAAAATTCTAAATTAAATACTTTTTGATTATACAGAGAGGCAAGTGAGTTATTCTGAACACCTTTATCATTCAAGTACAAATAGCCTCTAACTATGTGAAATTATATTTTTTATGTGCTTGTACAGTAGAATATAAATTAAGATAAGAAGATGACTGGTATTGTTTGTTCCTGAACTCTCGTGGAAATCTTACGACTTTTTGCCTCATCCTAGGCTGGTGGCAGTGGATAGACTACCATAGAATTATTTCTAGTCTCCAAGGTCTTAGTACCTTAACCCCCACAGTGTTTACCTGGGCACAAGTTGGTGGAAAACAAGCCCCATACCCCAGTAGGCATGACAATAGGCTTATGCCCCATGTAGAGACAATCATTGGCGATTACCAATGTGGTTATCGCAGGGAACGGTCCACAGTAGACCAAATCTTCACTGCACGTCAAATACTTGAAAATGTAGTGAACATGGAAAGGACACATATCACCTCTTTATTGATTTTAAGGCGACATTTGACAGCATAAATAGACGTAGCCTAGACGCAACCATGGAAGAGATGAACATATCACGAAAACTGGTTGCCTTAGTCAAGGCCACAATGAATAACACTCAATGTCGAGTTAAGATAGAGAACAGATTATCAGAACCCACTAACGTTACAAATTGAGTTCGACAGGGGGATGCATTGGCTTGTTTAATGTTTAATACAGCATTAGAGAAAATTATCAGAGATGCTGCTGTAAATATAAGAGGCGCCATCTTTTATAAATCTGTTCGAATCTTAGCATATGCTGACGATATTGACACAAATGGAAGAACTCAGTCGGCTATGATTGAGGCATTCACCAGTTTAGAAAAAGCAGCTAAGAGCATGAATCTGTTCATTAATCAAGAAAATACCACATACATGCCAGTAACTAAGAAGAGCCAACAGGTTATCCTCACTGTCTACAAGTTAGACCATACAAATTTCAAGTTGTTCATAGTTTCACTTACTTAGGGTCAGACGTCAATTGTAATAATGACATCAGTGCAGAAATCCAAAAACGTATCCTAGCCGCAAACAGGTGCTTCCACGGAATGAGAAAGCATTTGAGGTCCCACTTGACTACCAAAAGAACACTAAAATATTGATGTATAAAGTACTCATTAGACCTGTACTTGCATATGCCTCTGAAACATGGACTCTATCTAAAACAAATGAGCGGCGGTTAAGTCTGTTCGAAAGAAAGGTGCTTCGATGTATTTTTTGGAGCGAAACAAGAGAAGGAAACATGGCGATAAAGATACAACCATGAACTACATGAAGCATTTAATGGACCAAACATTGTTAATTACACCAAAGTAAATAGACTAGCATGGGCTGGGCACTTGCTGCCTATGAATAATAATAGAATTCTTAAAAAAATATTCAACACCAAACCGGATGGAGTAAGAAGAGTTGGAAGACCGAAACTACGATGGAAAGACGGAGTTGATCAAGACATGAGAATATTAGACGTCAAGAATTGGAAGAAGGTCGCCCTTGACAGGGATGAATGGGCAAAGCTTCTGAAGAAGGCCAGGGCTCATCAGGGGCTGTCGAGTTTATGATGATGATGATGATGACCGTCCAGCCCGTAGCGAGTTGCTATACCGACTACGCTATCCAATGCATTCAGTAACTCAGATAAATTCCAACAATAATGCCTTGTGGATCCAAAAGCGTCATCTTTCTAACACCTCTCCTGTTCGCCGCAACGCATTCCAGTGCAACAGAATACAGGCAAAGTTACATAAAATCTATGAAATCGTATGTCAGAATAGATTATAAACCGACAAAACAACTGATGAATCAGATGATATGCAACAGTTCCACACCTTGCACATGATTTTAAAAAAAATCAGAAAGAAATTTCCAACAATCATAAAATGTTGTAATGTCTACAAGGCCGTGTAATTATACCACAGAATCCAAAAATCGACGAAATATTCGGTAATTCAGTGGGAAGGATGATTTATGAAATGTCACAGCGAAACACTGTAGGCGTACATCGAAATTTTCTGTTTATACAGAAAATTACAACATTAAAGTCCCCAACTAAACTTAATGTTATACATGTTCCGTGCAATTGAGTAACTATGCCATATTAAAACTAATCACCTGCGCAAATATTTATGAATCAGTAACTGTTATTTCGCAATATTTTTACATGTTTCGGCCCATGACGGCCGTCTTCAGGAATACTTTAGTTACAAAGAAATACGCCTTGATATAAATGTTGTCAAAGACGTGCATACATAAAACAATTTACAGCACCAAGTAATAAAAACATTACTGAACATATACGATACAAAATTATTATAGATGTTTTACATTTCTTTAAGGAGAGGTGGCGGGCACTTGTGAATGCGGTAATGAGCCTTCAGGTACCATAAGGGGCGGGGAATTTGTTGACTAGCTGAAAACCGGGTAGCTTCTCAAGAATGACTCTGCTCCATGGAGTAAGTAAGTAAGTAAGTAAGTACAAGTAATTAAGTAAGTAAGTTTCACATTTCTTTACAAATGTATGCCACATTTGCCAACAAATATCTATCAACACCGATGTCTTCTTTGGAAAAGATTTTATATCCATGCATTATGTGTTGATGTTTACTGTGTTGAGGGCAACTAAGTTACCGAAATTAATACTGTATTGTCCGCCACTAAACGTCTACGTCTTTGTCACCTAATGTTTACTCTACACTTATCCTGCGGCTTCTAAAAAGCCACAGTCCATACCTCGGGTGATATACGAATACGGAGCAATGGAGGAATGATTCGACAAGGTAAAATAGAAGTATTAAAAAAAACCTATACACGTGCCAATCAATGCATTTATCACAATTCCATATACACTGCCTCCAGATTGAACTCGGACCTTCGCGGGAAGAAATCGGAGACTAACGGCCACATTATCTCATATGAAGCAAGGAGACAACCCATTCAAAAAATGGCCGTCTCTGAACTTCACAGGGTCAAATACAAATCCATTGCCACATCGAATCCCTAAAGGATGAGATCCGGATAGAACTCATAAAACTTACTTTCCTGCTGTACAGACTTTTCAGTATTACAAATTTTGTGTTGTGGATTCCCAAAATTTAAGTTCCTGGCAGAACCTGTAGAACCTGCTTGCCTGCTGTACAGAGTTTCACTATTATAAACTTTGCCCTGCTCTATACACTTCCAGTACTATAAATTCTGTATTGCTGGTGTTACATCTATGTAATATAAGTTCCTCGTATAACACAAAAACAAACTGCCATGTCGCTAATATACTGTACGCCGAATTTAAGAGCAAGAAGTCTTAAATTAACTCCTAATAATTGTGACACAACCTAGCTACTGTTATTGATATTGTAATTGTCATTTGTTTATTTTTTTGCGTAAGGAATTACTACCTCAGTACACATTCTGAACGTCGTAATTTTGTTAAATTCAGCTTGCACGTATCGCAAATCGCCAAGTTTATAATTGTTGGCTATACAACCAAACAGTATTGCATAATTAATCTGATGTAATGTTCTTAACGTCTTCATACGAATTTCGTAACGGTTTTACATAAACCGCACAATTACAGATACAGCAATAATCGCCTTACACTGGTTAGCGCTACCAGCACCAACCCTTTCTGTGTAGTTTATTTAGCGACGCTGTGGGAGTGTATTAGAGTCCGTAGCATACGAATGAACGTGAACACGGAGAATTGATGGAAAGATAACCGGCAGGGGAACTGATGAGTACTTGAAGGGGGGGGGGCGGGGGGTGAGTCGCCTGTGATCAAGCACCTGAGCTATTTTCTTCGAAATATGAGGTCTCGAGTTTGAATCTCAGCTCCAGAATCGATTGCACGAACATCGATTTTGTGGTTTCTCAGCACTTCCGGGTGATTATTTCCTTAAACTATGCAATCATCGACTCCTTTTGCGTCCTCTTCAAATCACAATTCAGTTAAGTTGATAGCCACAGCGCAAAAATTGAAACTAAGCAGAAACTTATAACAGCAAGATCTTTCTTTCTGGACTTACACAAGTTCAGAAAGATTTGATTTACTCAAGACCTTTTTACACTATGCGAACATAATGCACAAAACATGTTTTCGTATTTTATCCACATTACGTGATTTTATAATTGTTCGCAAATTCCATAATAAAGTTCACGATGTGCTACGATAATTTTAAGATAAAAAGACAAGCTAATGTTCGAGAACAGGACTGACGCTAGTTTTGTGTGTGTGGGTGTGTGTGTATTTACCAGAGCCTGAAAAATTCGGCAGGCAACAGCTTGAAGCGGCTTTGTTTCTCGAGCCAGCGAGCAGAAATTTTCAGTAATTGCGTTCACCCTCCGAAGACTGACACTCATCAAAACCGTGCATAAAATTCAGCTCCTGCCTCACACAGTCCGAGCCCCTCGCAAAGACAAAGTGGTTAATCCTGTACAAAGAAATAACTGCTCTTTATCCCCCCCCCGGGTGGCACAACAGCCGTTCTCGGGCCTTGGCCGCCTCACTGTTGAGGTTTCGAGATCCCACAGACACATCACACTCCGTAGGACTCCTCTGGACGAGGTATCGGCCCATCGCAGGGACCTGAGCCTGACAACACACAACATTCACAAGAGACTCACATCCATGCCCTCGGTGGGATTCGAACCCGCAATCCCAGCAAGCGAGCCACCCAAAACCTACGCCATGAACCGCGCGGCCACTGGGATCGGCTATGGCATTGTTAGTTTCCTATTTTACAGACTGCATCAGGCTACCATTCAGTATTTTCCCTATGGGAGTGGTCACAAAACAGATGTACAAACCTACAGATTACAGAATCTCAAGGAAGGCAATGCTATTTACACTGTGGTCTTTAGAGTTATAAGACTGTGGTGTGGCAGGTGTTCACCATATCAGTTGTCTAACTAGACAATCTCTACTTATAAAACACTAATTTGTGTTTAATATTGTGAACAGATATTGTCGTCTTTAACCTAAAAAATACTAGAAAATGTAAAATGGTACATTCAGCTTGGACGAATCCGGTCGAATAACATTTTCTACCCGCACGTGCAACCGCCAGCCCTTTGTATTACTCCGTGCATTCTGTAACTTGATGCCAATTTTGGTGTCGAAATAGATTTTATAAAACATTTATCTTCAGATGGAAACCGTACCTATTGTACTGATCGCAAATGTATTTGAGGTAGGACAGAGGCAAAAACCAACTGATATCAAGTTTTTCAAGATAAAGTAGTTAACCTCCTCACAGACCAACTACGTGGTGATGTTAAAAAATACGGGAAAAAGTGTGATTCTAACCTAATACTAATAACTTCGGTCAGGGAATAGTTTTATAACAGGACAAATTGGTAAACAACAGTACGCACCTTAAAAAACCATAGCTACCAAAAACAAAGTTCTGTGTACATGAAAATCAAAAGAGATAATTCAACAAGCCATCAGCATCACAACACTGCAGTCAGTTTAGGAATACCGACTACAAGAAGCAAGAACAATTCGTGTAAGATCTTAGAATGACAGAACTCTACCTGTATCCCCTATACAATCCACTATACTGACAAACACAGTATGCAAATAATTATGGATAAAAAAGCAAGTTATTTTTCTCCATGTTTCGGCCGCCTATAGCCATCATCAGGGACATCGTAAAATTGCAGCAGAATTCGTTTTACTGGTTATCAGTTACACAGCCACAGATAATAGGCCGATACACACGTACAAGCCGCACAAACTGAACATTTATACTCCTTTCTTGATTTATATTCAGCCTCAAGATGGCCATTTAAAAGCCGAAACAGGTTGCTGATAATTGTTTGAACCGACGATTAATTAAAAGTTGTGTACAGACTCTAAAAAAATTAAGATGTGTATAGACTCTATTCACCATTGTTTTATATACTAATTGAATGGATTTAGTACTTAATTGGACGAAACGTGTCACACTCACTCACATCTTCTTCGGAGTCCAATAAAGACATTTACAAATCACTAGCTAAAAAAGGCGTGTGGATATGCATTCATATAATTGAAGACGGTCAATTAATAATAATAAGCTCATGATATGTTAATGGAGTGTAGCATGCATGGATTGCTATATGCATTTTATTTTAATCCTTTTGGATTACTTCTTTTAATTCAATTTGTACGGTTCATGACCATTAATAGTCTACATAGAAATTTTTGTGTTAGTTATTGATTTGTACTTACTGTAATACTAAGAACAGCAGGATAATGTACCTTTCCCAGATGCATAATTTACGATCGACTGGCTGTACCTAGCTGTTAGTAACAAGACATCTGAAGCGTATTGTTTGATGCGAACTTCAGTAATCTCCTCTACTATTACATAAAATACTTCCTTCAGGATAGCCATATATGACCGAAATATGTAGAACAAAAATAAACTGTTCTCATCCATATTCATTAATGTACTGTGTTGGTCTTTGCACTTTTATAACTGAGATTTAATGGAGAACAGTGTATGACACAGACAAAACTGTAGGGCATGACAAAGTAAACACGTGTAAGTATGCCACACGGTCTGCAAGGATTGCCTAATGACTTGCCACTTATGAAGGAAGAAGTACTGACAAAACGTACAAATTCTCAAATCACAGCGAGGCGCTTATTTGATTCGCACTGTCGCCAATAATCAACAAATTTGAGAACTGCACTCTTCTGAGTTATTACGCAGCGAATTACCACTATTCACTGCGTAATAACCCAGAGGAGCGCAGTTCTCATTTACTTCGCGGTGGAATCACTCAAACAATGTTATTATTTATGAAGACTGTATTATTTGGGCTAGCGCGCAAGAGAGGTCCGAACCGCAGCGGGTTTTCTTTACCGCTGAGATGAAACTTTTGTTTTAAACCGAAGCGAGAGCACGGACGGTTGTTTCACCGCAGCGTTTTTCCAAACGCAACATGCTTCATTTCTGGGCGGTGCGGTGGCCGCTCAGCGGATGGCGGTAGCAATGGAACACAAAAGACCATACCTGCTTGCGCGCACAAATGGCAAAACAACCGCACGGCCACCAGTCTTCGTCTACCGTTGCAAGCAAGTCCACACATCATGGATCTAGACTTCAGATTTTTTACAGTGAGAGATTAATAACTGAGGTGGAAAAAAAGGCCGGAACCGTACAATAAGGCGACACCAGAATACAGTGACAAAAACTACAAAGAAAAACTGTGGATAGAAGTTTGTGAAGCTATAGTGCCTAACTGAAGCTGATTGGACAAAACAACAAGAGTGGTAACAGGTAAAATGTGTAAAAAAACATTTTTTATGTTCACTGTAATTTACTTGTACAAAGAGCAGAATATTCTTTTATAATCTCTTTATAAACGTTGACAGCATTATAAAATACAAGACACCTTGTAGCCAGCATGTGGAAGGAAAACTTATAAATGTATTGTAACACCGCGTATTGTGTAGTCAGTTGGGCCGTGTTTGTCCTGAAAAGGTACAAGCATTTTCTGTTTGTAATACAAGGTACTTCAAACCTTTTCGTACTGTCAAGGAACAGAGCCTAGTTGGGAGGCACAAAATGTCGCACAGTATTCTCTCACGGCCTTTCCTGTCACATTACCTCCTGTGCCAACAGCCTTAATAATCTTCAGGGGCCATTCGTATAATGCATCCTGAAACTGAAAGCCGTCTCTCTGACGAACGAAGTTGTGAATATGCAACAAGATTTAACTATTATATCGCAGAAATCCGGGCAAATGTCAATCGCACGGTGAAAAGTTCTCCATTTAGTACATACTATGCCAAATGCACATTCCACCATTCTTCTTGCCCGAGTTTATCTGTAATTATATATACGTCTTGCATCATCTAAATTTCTGCTAGAGTATGGTCGTAAAACATGTTGTGACAGAGCAACTGCCTCGTCTCCTAAAATAACAAATGGCGTAGGAGTACCATTATCATTATTAGGCAGCGGCCTTGAAGCCGGAATATTTAAATTATTTCCTCCTAATGTGTTACAAAAGTCAGAATTCTTAAAGATGTTGCAGTCACTAGATGCACTATGCTAATGAAGCAGTAGTCTGTGACGACTAATGCCATAAGGACCGTGGAAAAGAAGTTCTTGTAGTTGAAAAATAGGGATCCATTGTCAACAGGCTTGCACATGTGTTTACCGTCAACTGCACCTAAGCAGTTCGGGAAATTGGTTCTCCCAAACAATTCGTCTGCTGTACGTAGCCAGTCCTTCTCGCTTTTCTGTGACATAAACGCAGCTCGCAGAGATTCCCATATTGCTTCGCATGTGCTAGTACAATCTCGCGAATGGTTGTGACTCAGGTATTCGTGACCTGGAAGCAAATAACAGTATCAACCTATAATACTTAATTTTGCTTCCAAGCAATTAAATTCAACGCAAATGTAGAAATATTCGTGATAATTTCCGAAAAGAACTTCAGCTGCAAAAGAAGGTGACATCAGGGCAAGGGGCAAGAAAAGGGCACGGGTATATTTATTTGACCAGCTCCTGTTCCTCCTGTCGATAATGCAAGAAGGAGACACATCGGGCAATATCATTCCTCCACCAAGTGTTAACGAGAGTGAAGTTCAAGATAAACCGACAGGAAATCAAGTGGGAGAAGGCTTTCTTACAAAGAATGCTACTTACACGCAACAGAAGAAGCGCCTCAAAACAACGTATGAGGAATCTATACTGGAAATAATTCAAGAAAATGTAGAGTTAATATTGATGAAGAAAAATCTTTCTTATTGTCTACGGTATCGTCGTTCAAAAAGAAGAATGACGAATAGAAATTCAATGCGAAGGTGGAATTTCTAAATGTTATGAGTCGCATGACATTTTATCAACCCCCACCCCCCACCCCATCATGTCATCAATCCACCTCAATTTCCATCTTATTCTACCCTGCTTGGACCACCTGCACATCCTTTATATATTGGAAAACTCTCCAGTGTTAAAATTCCTTCCGGAACATATCACAAGGTTTGTAATGACTTCCAACATCAACAAAATCAGTCCCTTCAAAATCCTTATTCCGAATTAACGCCTAGTCCCCAGCACTCTACCTCCACCAGCAGCAGTACTCCCCTTGCACATATGTCACTCTCTGATGGAAATACTTTCGTCACCATTAACAGATTCAGAACTGTTTGCACTACATTAGATACCTTGTGGTTGTATATTCTTATATTCGTAACAAAAAAGATGTATTTGAGGGCCACAACGAATATAAGACAAGTATCGCATATGATGTTGATGTGAATGATATAAGACAAGTATCGCATATGATGTTGATGTGAATCATATAAGACAAGTATCGCATATGATGTTGATGTGAATGATATAATAAAGGATGAACAAGAAAAAATCAGTTAGTTCAGTGTTCTTACCTTAGAGTTACTGCCAGTCTTTCTTCTGGTGGCATAGATGCCCTCATCACAGTATTTTGGTAGGTAATTTTGGGTCCAGTAATGAATAAGAGCTCGTCGAAACTGTTGCAAGTCATTCCAAAACATCCAAAGATTTTTTTTGGATGCATACGCAAGTCTTCATACAATCTGTGGAACTGCCCTTTCAGTACTTTTTGACTTACAAGTGGATGTACCCAAAACCCCTTTCTTTGCTTTGTTCTGGTTCTTAACAGAAGAGTGCACACAGCAACCGAGTCGACAAAATCCATGCTTGTGTAGCGCACACTGTGACTGCACAAGATCGTGAGGAAAATGTGATAAAGCAGCATTTTTCACCGTCCATGCGCACAGCAAAGAAATAAAGGCCGCCGCGGCTGTTTCACCGCTGCGGCAAAAAACCGCCCGTGCGCGTTAGCCCTCTGACACGACGCTGTGTCAAATTGTACGTAGTTCCGTTTCAGGGTAGCTTGCCGTCTATCTTCACCGTAATTACAGAAGAGAAAGCTGCGTGGAATAAATGGGCATTACATGAGAAATGGGGGGGGGGAGGCCACTGTAACAGCAGATCAGTGGAAGCATTGGTGTTACGAAGCAGGCAAGGCCCATAGCGGGAGTAAGCAAGGGAAATAAAATACAGGTTACAAGGTTTTAACGGTACAGGGTACGATAGAAATCTTGAGATAAAGCGAATAGGGTCGGGGTGAGTTTGGCGAGAAGTGTGGAAAGGGACAGCAGAGAAAAGAATGGTAAAAGCAAGGAGACAAACCGCTTGTTCAGACAACTTGTGTCTTAAAAGGACAGTCGGTCGGTGGTCCAGAATTTTTAAGATTCTGCTACTTTTAGCCTACTCTAATGTATTAAAGCAAAACCCAGGCTTGTTAAGATCACCATGCTGTCTTGTATGTGTCCCCGGTTCCAACTCTTGAACAAATTAGCGGAATTTCACCAATTTCGGTACAAATATCCGACCCTCACAATTCTGAAATTTCCTGTATTAGTAATAACAAACTAGCAGACTGAAGAATTTGTAAGGTGTAAGCAACACTTGCGACTATTCAGTGACGGACTTCAGTTGCCGTACAGTAATACACCTACCAAAGAATGGAAGGTAAAATGAGGAAAGGTTAACATGGCGGCGTACGAAAAAATTTCATTTAGCACTCTGAAAACGAAAATTAATGGAATGTTAAACGCTGAATACGCAGAGAAATTTTAAATTTTACGTCGAGATGGTTATGGTCATATACGTTCCTACAAATTAGGCCTACGTATGAAACAGAAACAAAGTTAATAATTATAACCATGGGGATGGTGTAAAACTTTCAGCGCGTGTACGATGTCCTTGGAATCTGTGCCGAAGGCTGAGTACTACGTTTTGTTAGAGTGTAAACAACGAAGAAGACGACAACACAAACAACAACAAAAATCCGCAACAAAATTTAGGCCCGAGAAAGGAAAACGTTTTTAGGTCTAGTCAAAATCGATGGCATGTCTGCACACAACCGTGTCCTAATACATCGGCTAAATTGAATTTTCTTACTAGATTATGAACTTACATTTATGCAGCTGCAATACAAACAACGCATTTGTAGGGATTTACGTGACTGCAACAGGAAAGTATGATTGGCAAGTTTTGCCCAGAAACTGGTTAAGTTTTGAACAACTTTTTGATTACTTTATGAAACAATGAATATAAAACATAATGCGGTACGACTTACTGACAAATGACAAGAGTAGCTTTAATTCATTTCCCAACCGTCTTTACACACTTCATGTCATTTATTTAAACATGTTCCGACGAACACACTTACGTCATCAGTAGTGTCTAGTTCTGGTACCTTCGTTTACACGTGTTTGGCTTTGTTAGAACTACTGTTACGTTGTACACGTTATCCTTTGTTTGCCATTTTTTGTAGGGACATTTCAAGTGGTGAACTCTACAGCTATCGTTCACATTTCTCCTTCAGATTTTAACAATAGTTAAAATGGTCTAAGAGAGCTCTAAAATTGGATGTTGTGGGTTTTGCCTTTGTCAGCTTTTACAGTACTCAGAATAGAAAGCCAGTACGTTTAAAGAGAAAATAAAGTACTTCCTATGCATGTTATGAAGCAGTATGAGGGAATGGAAGTACAACCCCACTTATTCTTAATTTCGGCACTAGTCGATGGACATTGGCCAGCTTCAAGCACCAGCTGTTTCACCCCCGAGGAAAGAGGTTCCGGTACCCATTGAATAAAAAAAACTGGGTGGGCCCTAAGCTTGGTTTGTAGGCTTTGGTTAAAAAAAAAAACTCTTGCATTTATCAGGAATCGAACTACGATTCCTCGGTCGTCCATCCCGCGGCCTAGCCACTTCAATGACTTGTCTAACTGTTAAGAAAACATCAAGTTCTCAAACCAATTCATAGGATTCTACTTGTTAAGGTGTGGAACAGATGTGTCAACGACAGCTAACATGTGAAGTTTCAAATATTTAATTCGAAAGCAATCTGCAAAAACAGACCGAAAAATAATAAGCAAAAGAACAGTAGTATTAACAAAACAACACACATGTACACTAAGCCAGCATAACCCGACATAATGTGTGTAAAAGTGGCTGGACATACCCTTCTTTTTTTATTAGGCTACGACTCATTTATAAAAATAAGTACAATGCAGTGACTCGCTCTGCAGTTTAGACAATTCGATACAGAAAGTATAAAGGAAAAACACGATGCCCATCGCTATTGCACTCGATACGGTTTCATCATTAAGCCTTTGAGGACTGAATACTATTTAAATCATATACAGGCTGTTTCAGGAGAAAACTGTCATAATTTGGGAAAATGTTCCTTCGATTAAATTATATAGATATAACCAAGATACATATACTCGACGTTGAACGGTTAAGAAGATACTGGCGTGGTAACTTTTAAAGAATGAAAACTGTTATATAGTTATTATTACGAAACACACAATAAAACTAGCTGGGGTTTGTAGTTCATGTACTATTAACACGTGTTCTTAACATCCATCCAATGTACATCGGAGTGACATAGAGACATTAATTTAGCCAGCAAAACTCGAAATAATTGCACATAAATCGTCCTTACAGCGGCGTGTGTGCTATACAACACAATCGCCGAAGTAAGGTTTGGCTTGGCTTGCGGCACAAGGACGAACCGGCGCTACACAGAACAGCCATGGTCCATTACGAGGGGGTGCTGATAAGTCCTTAGCCCGACCCAATTCCCGATGTCGTATGACGGAATCGATAGTGTCGTTGGAAGGAGGGGTCTGTTCATGTGCCGAATTTCAAGACTTTTCTTCTTACAGAGGCTAAAAGGAAGCATGTTATGCAACGCGCGCGATTTCAACAGCATGCAGACGCGACCTGTCATCAAGTTTTTCTTTACCTGCAAGGCAAGGCGCCGAAGGAAATTCACGCCATTCTGATAGAAACATTAGGGGAACATGCACCATCGTATGCCACCGTCAAAAATTGAGTGACGCAGTATAAACGTGGTGATTTTTTCAACTGTGATGAGCCTTGTCCTGGACAAACCAACAACAGTGACCACCCCGAAGATTATTCATCACATTCCCAAGCTAATCTTGGAAGACCAACGGATTTCGGCTAAATAAATAGCTGAGCTGGGCATCTCACATGAGCGGGTTGGGTCCATCATTCATGAAGATTTCGACATGCGGAAGCTCTCCGTGAAGTGGTTCCCGAAATGCCTGAACGCGGATCAAAAACGTCAACGGTGCCATTCGTCTGAGCAACTTTTGGATATTTTTCGGCGCGATCCAAATGATTTTCTGTCGCGATTGGTGATCGTGGACGAAACCTGGTTATATCACTATGACCCGGAGACAAAGCAACAAACAATGGAGTGGAGACATAGCGGCTCACACCGCCCCAAAAAAATTCCTAGTGCAAAAATCTGCTGGAAATTTCTCCCCTCAATTTTTTGGCATCAAGACAGTATCCTCATCACTGATTTTCTTCCAAAGGGCACAATTATCAACGAGGAGTACTACTCATTTCTACTGGTGCAACTGAAAGATATTTTGAAGGAAAAACGCCGCGAGGGAAGGTCACCAAGTGGGTCTTGTTCTTGCATGACAATGCCCCGGCTCACCGGCCATTTGCAACCGAGAAGAAACTTGCCTACCTTGACTTCCAATGTCTTGATCACCCACTCTATTCTACGTACCTGGCCCCGTCGGAGACAGATAGGTAGATAGATTAACATTTGGATTCGGGAGCTTTCAGCCCCGATGCATCTAGGTCTTAAAAGACGGACCCTTTGTGCCCCATACCGAATGATGGGAGCCCCCTTACTTTACTGAAGTTCCATGGCCCCCAAGCTTAAACTCTTAATATCCTCCGGCTCCATGAAAAAGGAGCCCAGATACGCATTTCTGAGTGAGGTCAAAGCCTCGCACTCACAAAGAATGTGGGCCGAGGTTTCCTCCTTCACTCCACGCCTCCTACACAATGGACTGTGAAGCAGTCCTAGTACGTAAAGATGTCTCCTCAGTGTATTATGACCCGTAAGAAGGCCTGTTACAGCCCTGGATTTAGTCCTATTGAAGGTTAGAAATTTAGCCCTGGTTCCCAGACTGGGTCCCCGAGACTAATAATCGAGCCTGTCTCCGGGTGTCACCAAGGCCTCGCCATTCTGCTCAACGCTGGTTGACTAACCAGCGAACGAGCCTTTTTTGTATGTCTCGCCAAGAGACCCCAGGGCCGGCTCGGTTGCGAGAAACCTCAGAGCAGAGGGGCCCCTTGCGAGCTCATCTGCGATTTCATTGCCTCGTACTCCAGCATGCCCGCGGACCCAAAGTAGGCCCGCAACATGCCGGGTAGAGATGTCATTCAACGCCTTATGGCACTGATGGACCAAACGAGTCGTTCTTCTGACGGCCTTAAGAGCTTTCAAAGCCGCTTGAGCGTCGGAGCAAATATTCACGTATTTCTCCGATCTATTCTGAGATTGAATCTCGTGGGCACACACTAAGATAGCATAAATCTCCGCCTGAAAAACTGTTGCATACCTGCCTAGGGAAAAGCTGAGCCTTCGTCGTACCGACTGCACATAGACCACAGCCCCGGTCCCCTCCCTCAACTTGGACTCATCTCTAAACCAGACGAGCCCTCTGACTGCAGGAGGAGCGCCAGTTGCTCTGGTCCAGTCTTCCCTCGTCAGCATGATAACCCTATATTGGGGTTAAAGATTGAATGCTAGCCTCATAACATCAACCATGTTAAAAATGGGATCCGACTATTGAAGCCGCTGCTGTGTCCTCTATTGGGACGTAGGTAGGACCAACATCCCACACTCCCGAGTCGATGAGCAGCTGACCTCGCTTCACTCTGAACCACTAACTCCAGTAGAGGAAGGCAGATAAGTGCTTCCACCTCATTGGTGGGAGTAGCGCGCATAGCTCGTGTTATCCTTAAGCAGGCTAATCTTTGGACCTGTTTAGTTTCCTCTTGGTACTGGCCGTCTGAAAACCATGCCACCATACCGAGGATGCAAAGGAGACAAATGGCCTGATGATGGCGACGTACAGCCAATGAACCACCCTGGGTCTCAGGCCCCGCGTCACACCACAGGCCCTCCTGCAGGCCCACATCGAGTTTTGAGCCTTCCTCACCTTAACATCCACGAGTTCCTTCCAGGTCATTCGTGAATCCAGCGTCCCTCCCAGATACTTGACCAACATGGAGCGATGCAAAGTCTGCCCAAATAAACGAGGTTCAAAGAACCCTGGGAGTTTCCTTTTTCTAGTGAATGAAACAAGCCCGGTTTTGTTGGAAACAACAGACCGAGCTCGCCACACCAGAGTTCAACGGTATGAAAGGCCCACTGTATGAGCCGTAACACCGTATTTGGGAATCTTCTCACCGCTAGAAGACAAATGTCATTCGCATATCCCTGTGCATAAACACTTCCCTCATTGAGCTTTGATAACAATTCATTTACAACCAGGCACTATAGGAGGGGTGAAATACCCATCCCTGTGGGCAGCCCCTGGACACCGCGACACTCCTGGCGAATCTCCCGAAAGTTGCCATGGACAGCCGACCCTCCAGGGTGGCTCTAATCCGTCGTACGATGGTGAGATCTACCCCATGTCTAGCTAGTGCTGCACACATGGAGTCATAAGAGGTGTATCTAGAAAGACGTCTAGAGTTATCTCCTGCTGGTCGACGGCCTTCTCAACCCGTACCACGAGCTGACGAAAGGACGTTTCCACAGACTTCCCAGCCTTGTATGCACGGTGGTTGGGATGAAGTGACTGGAGCGCCAGAATTTCATACCTTAAAAATCTGTCCACCAGCCTCTCCATGGTCTTCAATAGAAACGATGTAAGACTGATAGGTCTGAAGTCCCTACGCCAACAGTAGGTGGTCCCGTCGGACTACCACCTGTTCCCTGGACTGAAAAAAAAATTGAAAGGTCGCCATTTTTCGTCCGACGGGGAGGTCATTGCTGCCGCCGAGAACTGGTTGAACAGACAACATTCAGAATTTTTTTGAGTGGCTTACAAAAATTAGAGCAAGTGTCTAAGAAGTGTATTGAGCTTCGTGGGGAGTGTGTTGAATAAATCCCGAATTTGTTCGCTGTAGCTTGTTTCCCTCCTGGTCGGGCTAAGGACCTATCAGCACCCCTTCGAGCAAAGACCAGGCGGTCAATGACGAAGAGCAAAACAGAACAGTTGCTTATTCAGGATATCACACAAAACGAATAAGGGAACCGTGTGGGCAAAATGCAGTTTCATGGCGTTACTGAAGTTGGTACATATATAAAAAATGGTTTAGCAGGTTGAACAGTGCAGATTGGATGTACAACATACATATCAAGAAGCAAAATTAAGTTCTACTCTTTTCGGCGGTTAATGTAAAACAATCACGGTCTGGTTCCCTTTAAAGCAACAGCGGTGTAAAGCTGACCACTCACATCCATGTGTTGCCGAATTTTAGAATGAGCGTTACTATACCTCCATTTCTCCAAACGCTTTATGGTATACACAGAGAAATTTACTTTTATTACTTTGAATTCGCATGTTTTCTTGAGCATCCGGAGCAAACGTCTATAAAGCAAAAGGCTCTTACCCCGGATAGAACGCCCATTTATTTCTCTAGCATACTCGTAAGCACTGTATTTATAATTGTACACGCATCGCTATTTGTGTAAAAGAAGTAACATTTGTAAGTGAACATGTCAATATATTGCGACATACGTACCCTAATTAATGGTCTGAAATACGCGTCTGGTGTCATGGTAACCACACTGAATAATTGCAAACGTAGTAGATTTCAAAATTATAAATGAAAGAATATACGGTTTGAGATTAAAAGCTGAACGGTTTTCATGTACTCTGATAAATGTCCATGCACCAACAACGAAAAAACGGAAAAGATAAAAGAAGAATTTTACAATTTATTAGAGGAAAATATAAATCAAATAGCTAGGTCGGACATTAAAATAATACTTGGATATTTTAATGCAAAAGTCGGTAAAGAAGGCAAACACAAACCCACCATTGGCGATGGACGTTTACGTAATGAAACCAACATCAATGGAATAAAAATGATTCAGTTTGCGATATCTAATGGTTTAAATGTAAGAAGTACAACGTTTCCACATAAAGATATTCACAAAGAGACATGGTATTCTGTAGACGGCAGACAGCGAACCAAATAGATCACGTTTTAATTAGTAATAAATTCAGGAGTGCAATAACAGATATCAAAACACTAAGGGGACCAGACATTGGATCAGATCACAACTTACTGAAGACAAATTTTAAAGTTATATTACGAGGTAAAACTGGAAATAAATACAATCAGAAAAGAAAAATGACGAATATTTTTCAAAATTCAAAGTGGTAACAAGAATATGCTATTGAAATTAATAATCAGGTTGAAATACCGGAAAATTTGGACGATGAAGATAGTATGGACAATAATATTAATAAAAAATTGGAAAACATTAAAACAATAATCAAGGAAACTAAACAGCAGCTTAAAGAAAAGGACAGAGGCACAGAAACATTTAAAAATAAATGGTACTATTGGGAATGCAAATTTGCAATAGAAGAAATGAAGAAAGCGCAAGAGAATAGTGTTGATAAAAGGAAGAAGAGAGAAGGAAGAGCAGGAGTATCACCATAAAAGAAAAGAAGCTCACAAAATAATTAGGAATAAGAAAAAGACATAAATGAAAAATGTAACAGAATCAATTGAAGAAGGCCAGAATAACACAAGGAAAATGTATCAAACAGTAAACCAATTTAAGATAGGATATCAACATAAATTTAGCATAATTAGGGCAAAAAAAAAGGATTGGCAATGAATACAAAGGAGAAAGCAGAAATATGGAAAGATTATTTTGACAAATCACTGAACACAGAAGAGCCAAAGGAATTAATTAAAAAAAGAAATGAAGAAATTAGCGAAGTTGAAGTTGAAGTTGAAGTAAAAGAACTCACCACAGAAGATGTTAAAAAGGCAATAAGAATATTAAAAAATATATCCGGAACTAATAAAATACGAAGGAAACAAACTAATGAATAGATGTATGAACTAGTGAGACAAAGCTGGAGGAGGAAAGGATACCTGAAAAATGGAAAGAAACAAAAATAGTTCCTATACACAAAAGAGGAAAGAGATAGGTGTGAGAATTACAGGGAATAACACTGGAAAATAAAGCTTACAAAATTTTGTTGAATATAATATTTGGGGGGGGGGGGGGACCCAAACATGGAAAAAGTTTGGGGGGACTATCAAAGGGGATTAAAAGAAAGAGATTTGGTAAAGGACAA
>Ga0123354_10003851_pt1 | contig 20964 bp, 10 predicted proteins | sample TergutLab28metaG_2_FD_97872 | JGI IMG/M metagenome (GOLD analysis project Ga0123354, IMG submission 97872) | Labiotermes labralis P4 segment gut microbial communities from Petit-Saut dam, French Guiana - Lab288 P4 | ecosystem: Host-associated > Arthropoda: Insects > Digestive system > Gut ...
TCTGGCCAATATCTCCGTAACCATTGAACTTTGGATATAGGTGTTTTGGGTTATATCGGTATAGTTTGACCTAAGGAACACTCCCGAAGTTAGGTCCTTTCCTCCTGGGACACCCTGTATATACATTAGTAGGCTAAGTGTTAATTCCCTGTTAGTGGTTGGTGATTGCTGTTGTATTCCAATAGATGTGTTCTCCCACCATTGGAAATAATGTTTGCATGCATTGTCCATATTGTTGTATTCTTATGGCTCAGACAAATCCAGTACATTACAGCATCCTGAACTGAATTGTATGGGACACCAGGACATAGTTTTTCGAAACTCATGAAATGAATGGGGCCCTGTTTAATTAAACATGCATGCCATTGGATTTAATGTTCCTGAAATACAGCTTGGTGAAACGAGCAGTGTTACCAACTACAAATACTTCCTGGCGAAAGTCATATTTGTAGTACTGACAACCTCAGTTACTTGTAGACAGCATAATGATGATGGTTTTTGGTAATGACTATCACTGGCACATGATCAAGGATGACTTAGTATGTGAAGACAGATGATAGAATTTTTACTGCTGAGCTTGTGTACATACAAGTGTGTATGTAATTTACAATGAAATATTGAATGATTTGAAGCCTTTGTTGTAGTGTATGAGCACCCACTTTAAATTTAAAACGGAACTTGTGTTAGGTAAAATGAAAATGTTATTATTCAACTTACAAAAACTGACTTTTGCTGTTGTAGGTTACCATAGCAACTTTCTAGTTGATCTGTATTACAAAACTTGGCACACACAACATGCGTTCTCACCTACAAATTGGCATTTTTGGGGACCTATTTCATCTTGGACATCTTCATATCCACCCCATTCCATTTTCCTTTCCACAGTTGCATTTACAAGCTTATATTTCAGATACTGATGACATGTTTTCACCTGATTTTTTTAAAATATTCTGCACACAGTTACATGTACAGTAAAATTAAGTTATATTATTTTTGTGCATTATGGTATACACTAGGGATTTATGTATGTAGGTCCATACACATAACAAGACAGGTAATGTACGTATGATGTGACTGTGTGGTGTAGTCAGGCAGCCATTGTTGCTGTGGAAAAGCAAAAAGTATTCCATGTTATGAGTGTGTGTGTGCATTCTTGGCTTAGTTATCCAGCATGAAAATTGCTTCTTTTCAGTGTCATAGTAACTATTTGAAGCCTGCTGACTCTACCATATTTTTTCCACATTATCTCATAAACAATATGATGTTCAGAAAAAAATAAGTTTAACATGAAATGTGTGTTCTGAGTACAGTATTGTTTGAAACGTTTGTCATTCTAACAATTCATGATGTTAGGTCTTTCATAAATGTACATAGGTCATCATGTAAAGTACCCGTTACTCTTGTCAGATCTTATACCTGAATTTTATCAACATTTGTCATACTAGTTTCTATTCAGTAGTTTGTTTCCTCCATATTTTATTAAATCTGGATGTATTCCATCAGCTGCAGCCACCTTGTTATTTATTTTTAAATTTCTCATTCCCCCCCCCAATAGTAAGTTCTTCAACTTCATTCATTTCTCTATTTCCTATTTTAATTAATTCCTTTGGTTCTTCTGTGTTTAGTAATTTATCAATATTCTTCCCGTATTTCTGCTCTCTCTTTAGTATTCATTACCAATTCTCCTTTTTTGTTCGTAATAATGTTAAATTTATGTTGATATCCTCTCTTAAATTGGTTTATTGTTTGATGCATTTTCATTGTGTTGTTATACTTTTGATCTTCTTGTGTTGATTCAATTAAATTTTTAATGTGTAACTTTTTCTTATTTCTAATTATTTTGTATGCTTCAGTTCTTTTATGGTGATACTCCTGTGCTTCATTCTCCCTTCCTTTCATTAGCCACTTTTCTTTTGCTTTCTACATTTCATCTAATGTTTCTGTGCTTTAATCCTTTTCTTTTAGCTATTGTTTTGTTGTCTTGATTATTTTTTAATGTTTTCCCAGTTTTCATTAATGTTACTGTCAATATCATCTTCATCTTCCATATTTTCCAATATTTCAAGCCTATTATTAAGTTCTATCTCATGTTTTTTTTTTCCCACTTTGAATTTAAAAAATATTCACAATTTTTCTTTTTCAGATTTCTTTTCAGTTTTTACCATTAATTTCACTTTACAGTTTATCTGCAATAATTTGTAGTCTGATCCAATGTCATGTCACCTTAGTGCTATAATGCCTGTTATTGCACATCTGAGTTTATTACTAATTAAACCTGGTGTATTTGATTCGCTTTCTTACCGTCTGTTGGCTACTGTGTCGCTTTGTGGATAGCTTTATGTGGAAATGTTGTACTTCTTACATTAAAACTTTGAGATATTGTGAATTGTTGTTGAATTCATTATGTAAACTGGTGACTTTGTGTATGTCCTCTTTACCAACTTCTGCATTAAAATCTCCAAGTATTATTTTAATGTGTGAATTAGCTATTTGATTTATATTTTGCTGTAACAAATTATAAAATTCTTCCTTTACCTCTTCTGTTTTATTGTTTGTTGGTTCATGTACATTTATCAAAGTACAGGAGAACCATTAGCCTTTAACCTCAAACAACATATTCGTTCATTTATAATTTTAAAGTCTGTAACATAGTTTAAAAATTCTCCTCTTATGTAAAATCCGCAACCATATTCCTGTTTTTTGCTTTCTGATCCACTATTAAATACTGTAAAGTTATCAAATTTTTGTATACCACTTCCTAGTCATGTTTCTTGAAGTGCTACTACATCAAAATTGAACTTTGACAGCTCATTATGAAGAACTTCTAGTGCTTCTGACCAGAATAAGCTTCTCACATTCCATGTTCCAATACTCATATTCCTTTTCCGCATCCGTGTTTCATTATCATCTCCTTCCAAGGCTCCTATGAGAAATTTGTAACCACGGATGAGGGGTTAGCCTGTCGTAAGACCTTTATCCTGAAGGGCCAGGATTTTAAATCAGGGTTTACTCCCTAATATGACTTGCTTTCACCAGAGTTTCCAGACTATCATCAACCCTTGGTTTATTTCGGATTGTCGTTCTCCTAGGAGAGTTGCAACCAAGCTCAAGGGTTCCTTCTACCCTATCTCATAGACCCTTATGATTGGGTCCATCAGACCCCCTTGCTCTGTCTGCATGGTGACCCATGCTGCCGAAGGGGTTGGTTAACTCAACCTTAGCATAGGTTTCTCACCTTAACAGGACCTGCCACTAGTAGATAAGAGTGGGATAGGAGTGGAGAGGTTTGTAGATTTTCAATTTCATGTTGAAAATCTTATTAGATATCATGTGCCTTCACATCACACTCACTCAGAGGAGACCCTGACCTTCCAAAATATAGTAGTAAGTTGATGCATGATCAGATTTCCTGTGTGGGCATAAAGCTAAATAAAATTTCCTGCAGTATTTAGTACCTTGATCTTGATTTGCACTTCACTACTTTAGACATCGCTGGCACATCATCATTATATGGGTGACCAATCTGTTTATATGGCTCTGTGTCCATACCAACTTTTGACATTTCTTTCAGTAAATATGAACTTTCTGCACTTCAGTCCTGAAAATTTGCCCATAAAATTGCTGCTTAGTTTGATATCAGTGGATAAGTCATAGTTCTATAACACAAGATGTATGATGAGTTCCGTCCACTTGTAAGTAATCAGTTTTCCCCTTTCTTCTTCTTAGTAATTGCACGGTGTGCTTAAGAATTGCATATGAAATATTTTGGATTGTTCTAAGAGCATAATTTGAACTTGCAAGATTTTCCTTTATAGGAGAAAGGCCAGAAAATCTACTAAACTTCATTGTTAGTTCTTGGGTTCCACAAAACTTTCAAATCTTGAGAATCTGTACTGGTTGTTCACCTGTTCATATTTTTTAATGGACTGTGTACATGTCTCCAGTTGTAACCTTGTGTGCACTTGACCCAGCATAGCCAAACCTATATAATTTTTGTAATTGTAATTGCATGCTTGAGTGTTTATCTTCATATCCAAATGCTTCACATTGCCTGAACACATGTTGCTACCAAATAACATGCAAGTAAAACACAAGAAGTAATGCCCTCTTTGTAACCCCTTACCCAACCACACTCATCATAAGGGCTGCTGCCTTTGGCATGATGTAAACTGAATTGTAAAGTCAGATTATGTAATCCCTGTCATTTGTTTTGTGACCTGTGCTTGGTATGTTAATTCTGCATTGTTCTTTATGCCATTCATCTTACACAGAAAGCAGTGAAATTGATGCACCCTTCACTAAAAAACGTGCATGGTCAGAAAACATCTCTCTCTATGTTTGGTGTGGGTTCTTAAGGAAATGCAGTTTAATTGTTGAGTTGTATGTGTTAAAAGTATCAAACCATTCTGGTGGATCCTCATGGATTTTGCAGTTTGCAGTTGGTTTCTGTTCACTCTTGATAGCTTGAAATGTTGCTATATTTTATGTACCTAGTGAGAGGCTAAGATGGGGGATCTGCTGACTTGAAGCCTGAGGAATATAAGTTTATATCTCCAGGAGACCCACATTCCAGATGAAACCTGTTCATGTGGGCTTGATGTTATTTGACAATTTGCTCGTTCAAGTGTTAGTGACAAGAGCCTATTATCCACCTTTGGTACTGGAAGAAATTCTGTAATTGCTTCATTTGTAAAAATTTTGCACGTACTTTATGGGATGCAGTGAATCCCCCCCCCAGTTATGTTAATACAACTGAGGCCGCTGTTGTGGGAGGCGTAGGGGGTGGGTGAAGCCTAAGGGTCTATATGATTGCATGCGTTCAGAATGTTGTCATTCCTGTCGCTCTTTTTTTTTTTTAATTATTATTATTACTTAGTCAACTGCAATAGCTTGTACTGGTGATGTCAAATAGTTGCATCACAATAACCACTCTACTTCCCCCATCTCTCAAGCTACAAAATTGTCTCTGCTTTCATTGGGCTTGGAGGGTTGGTAGCCTGCACACAGTGATATGGTATGATTTCAGAACTGACTGCTAACTTTTCTGGTATATTTCAGATAGTTTTTCTCTAATTAGAGATGTTTGTCTGGCTGTGGTAGTCATCATTCACTGATCCTGCTTTATAAATTAGTTAAGCAGTCATGACAAAACTGTGTTTTGAAGCAACATGAGTGACAGCCTGTTTCCTGCATTGAAGTCTGTTGGAGAGTTTGCAGTTTCATTTGTTGGCCAGCAGTTCTTTCAGGTCAGATGCTATCTGTCCATAAAAATTTTTTCCCTTGAAGCAAGTAACTGCATTGCCACTCAGCAATATATGGCTTCTTTGTCAGAGTGGTTGTCATTATTTTGACCACTTAGATCCAATTTTGGGAACTGAACCCTTCTGGGTTATTATGCAGGGCATAGTGGTGGTAATACCCCAGAAGAGCACTGTTCTTGTCTGCTACCTAGCGGAAGCCTGAAATCACACTGAGATCCAGTTTTGTGCAATAGTCATCATAAAAGACTGCTCACCCAAAGAAAATTTATTTTCTCGTTATTGGAAGGAGTTTTTTTGCAAATTGGAACAGTTTTCTCTTCAACACGGCGGGCTGTTTTACAGCACACAAATCAGAATTGTTAATGAAAGTGGTTCTTCCATGTTTTTGAGTCCCCGTCTGCCTTTTGGTGTGCAGACGACTGCCTGCAATTCTCTGCTCTCTCTTTTAATGTTTTTACTGTTGTTACTGATGCACTATAGTACATTTCTGTCCTTCAATCTGCTTGCGCAGAAGGTATAAATACAAACGCACACTTCATGTATCTATAAGTATGTCACAAAGACAGTAGGATGTGGAACAAGTCATAAATACACAAGGATACACAATTTTTGTGGTGTAAAATACTATAAACATTTTACAAAACCATATTCTACATTATCAGTATTCATAAAAGATCCATCTTCAGAGTAAAGGCAGTGTGTATATGAGTATTTTCTTACGACCACATTTTGCCTTTTTGTTCATAAGGATTGTCAGACTTCCATCTGCTGCCATTTGCTTTCATGGGCACTTTGTGTGGTAAGTTACCTCATTATTGCAAAACAGATAGTTTTACCTTTCTTTCCACTCGTCGCCTACAATAACATTTATGTACACCTCTAATTAAATAGAACAACAAAAATAATAGTATTAATTCCCAAGCACCATTTGCAACTGCTTTTGAGACCTGGAATATAGTGGTTGCAGGTCATAAACATTTGTCTGACTGAATCCCACCGAAAACCGCCGCCAGATAGAAAGTCATTCTCATGAGTTGACCACTGTAATGTGAGTATTGGCAAGTTCTGTCATTAATACTCGATACTTCTCTGGCCATTCCAGTGTCTGTGCATTGGTGCGAAAGATAAATTCCTGCAGGTTAAAACATACTGAGCGCCATGAGTGGCCTGAGCAGTGTCAAAACTCTTATTCACACCGTTGTAACACCTTTAGTAGAGTAGCATGATCAGTTTTTGCAATGACTGTTGGCGTGCTGTATCTTTATTAGTTTCTCTGATTGGATAGATATAGGCAGAATGCAGGTGTAAGATAGGGCGATCCTATGTGCCATTCTGTCATACACATTGAACCATCGGATGGGAAAGAAATTTATCCCGGTAGAATATAATTGCATTATGAGAGTGCTGTAGTACTTTATCTTCTAGGTAAATATTCTTTAAATATGATCCTGCAGTTGCTGCATAAGCCAGTCCTGTATCATTTTCAGATAGGTTTTTCCATGTTCAGTGCTGCAGAGATGATGCAATAAACTTATTCTTCTGACTTGCTCCAGAGGATGGGACTGCTACTTTACTTCAATGTGCACGCACATGTCACATCCTACTCACAGGTTCATTGCATTCAGACTTTTGCTGATGAGATTGAAAACATTTTATTGTAACTGCTATCATTTGTCAACAGTGCAAGGATTGTTAATATATGCACTTAGCTCTGACATACTCCAGAAGTAAAAAAAATTCACAGGGCCATATTTGTTGAAGGAGGAGGCCACAGTCCCCAGCTTTTATTTTGTTCCTAAGAATGTTGTAAACGTAGCCTAATTGTGATGTTATTGCAGTCCCTTCCTGAAGAAAGTATTTGTTGTTATCATGTTTTCAAAACTTATTTCCCAAGCATGTGCTATTTGTGCATTAATTTGTAGCTTTAGAACAGAAATGTACTCAACATATATTAGTGCATTTTTAACACGCCACCCGTAACGTCATGTAATAATACTTTATGGGGCTTAACATGAGATATTCTGCAGACCAGGACCTGTTCTCAGACTGCTTCCACTGATATTAAACTACCTACAGCGTTCATCAGAATCACTGTCATCTAAAGGGAGTAATTTATCGTGGCCCCTAGCATGGTAGTTGTTACTTATGTGTCGCATACAATATTTTCACCCTCCAGAGATTTTAGAGTTCTCTTCTTCTGCAGTTTAACGTACATTATTTCTTACAAGCGGACCATCTTCTAAGTAGGCCCCGTGTGCGACGAAGCTGTAATCATGAATTGCTAACAGTTTATCTGTGAAGATTTCCCTTTAGTTGATGAAAGTTTTCAGTTAGTGACCTACATATTGGTTTTTGGACTAAACTTAATGGCATGGTTGGAATTTGTTTCAAACAAAAAATATGGACTCGTGGCATACCGGACTTTGGCCATCTAAAGGAATTTCACAGGCATGGGGATATCATAACGTAAGCAGCTGGCAGCGTAATGTGAGCCATGCCTTACCAGAGAAGAGTACAGATTGTCACGTTATATGTTCTACGTTGCTACCTGTAAATGAATGTCCAGTTCTATATATTATTATTTAGCACGGTATCTGTGCCGTTTACTCTGCAACGTTGATTGGGATTATTTTTAAGGGAAGCTTTAGCTGTTTTTTCTCCTCTATGACATGTAAAGCAATCCCATTACAGGCCTGGACAGGCCCAGAGGGTTGCAAGAGGTTGAGGCTCCCAGATTTCAAGACAAGTGGCTCTTGAAGGTGGTAAGGTTGTCAACCCTAAGTACCGGCCACCTTTACCCCCTGGAAATATTCCTTGTACTCATTTCTGTTAGAGGCTGAGTCAACCCCAGGGCCATATTGCGGCTGGAAGGATTATGTCAATGAAAAATTCCAATGACACCATCGGGAATTGAAACCATGACCTTCCGACTCGTAGCGCAGTGCCTCAACCAACTGCGCCACCCCGTAGCCCCCCCCCCCCCCCCCCCCCCCACCCCCCCCCTTCCCCCCCCCCCCCCCCCGCCCTTTGACAAGTACATTAGAAAATTATTGCAAATAAAAAATTATTATTCAACTGAATGTATTTCACAAGCACACAGAGACCATCTGAAGATCATTTGTTAGAGGTGTACATACGGGGTGTGTCCAGGTACACCCACATATCTCTATGGTATTTTGTATCTTATTTTTCATGTTCGTATTTTTAATTTTAAGTAGAGTTAATCTAAAATCAACTGAACTCTACTCTCTGCTTATGTTTTAGCTTCTTCAGTTCATTTGGTAAATAGACATGAATGAATTTTCAGCTTTTTAAAAAATGGAAGGATAAAATTCCATGAGTGCACACTCTTAATTAAATGTGCTGCACATGCTTATGCCAACAAGTAAATGTGCATTGCAGTCGCTGGCAGGTACAGCCACATTTTCGATAGGACCACGCACATGAAATTCGCATTTTTCATTGCTCAGTGAAGGAATAACTTACGAATACTTCTCTTAGTACCTGAGTTCCATTGGCACACTGAACGTCTTTTAGTTATTAAACGAAGTGAGAACTTAACACAATAATGTTGCAGCATGTATTATCTGGCTTCAGCCTCGTTTGTTAATACTAATGCTTGCATAAACGCACCTTCCACGGTTTTATTTCTTCAGTTCGCCATTTAAAGAAGGAAGATGAGTGGGCGCTGTCAAATTTTTTGGTGATTTATGACTTCAGAAAACAGTTGAATGAAATTCTCCATTCGGCACATATGTTAATTTACGAGGATATTCATCCCAAACTTATAAAACTGATTCGTGAATTATGGACTATTATAACCCCAAGTCCACAATGGGAAGTACTGCCGTTTCAGTCCCGCTAATTATGCACACCAGTCAGAGCTTGTACTAGCGAATTTTCACCGGAATGCCATTTTGAACAAAGGGTCATTATTTATGTACAACTCCGTTGCTGTATCCTTTCGGCTCATTCTGTTAACGTGGGCTGCTCGACCAACCGTCAACATTTGCGACGGATAAGCAGCCGGAAGGGACACATGATAGTTGTCATTTAATTTTTGTCACCGAATTGTTAGCCATTATCAACATGAAATGCCTTTTTAAGGTAAAAAAATATTGGCTTCCGAGAACACCATGCTTATTGTGTGTGTATCCCATCTTTTCCAGCATTCGTCAAACTGGTACAAATATTACGCCATTGTAGGCCTCTCAGACACCCTAGTTTAAATTTCTGCAGTCGGTAATAAAACTGCAGGCACGAATGAATTAGGTGGGAGTGATTCCAACGCCACATAATGCGTGGAATTGGGCCCGTAATACAATACAGTGTTCTGGGGTGGACCGCAGGATACAGATGTTGAAGAATGCAACATAAATTACAAAACCAAATTTTAATGAAACTCCAAGTGTGTATTGTTTGTAACTAACTACATGGGCCAGAGTCCTTCTTGATAAGCTAACGGGTTCTCAGCTAATCATGAAATACCCTGCATTTTACGGAACCCAATGGTTCATCAACGCATTCACTAGTGCCCACGACATGTCCCTATGCGAGCCAGATCAATCCTGACTATGCACGTCCATCCAACTTTTCAAAGATACATTTCAATGTTGTCCTCCCACGTGCACCTGGGTCATCCAAGTGGGCTTTTTCCCCACAGACTTCCACACCAAACCCTTGTATGCACCCTTCCTTTGCCCAGTAAGTGCTACATGATACTCCCTTGTCATTCTTCTTGATTTTAGTCGCCTAAATATTTGGTTAGGAGTACAGATGAGTAAGCTCCTCCTCATGTAGTTTTTTCATCTCCCGTTACCTCGTCCCTCTTAGGACCTATTATCCTTCGCAGCCTGTTCTCCAACACCCACTGCCTACTTTCCTCCCTTAATGTGAGTGACCAAGTTCACCACTCATACAAAACGAGAGGCAAAATTATAGTCTTGGATATCCCAGTGTTTGCGCTGCTTACGGCCGGTGTCTTGAGATTGTGGGTTCGAATCCGCCAGGACAATGGGATGTGTCTGCTGTGAGTGTGTGTGTTATCAGATAGAGGTCTCTCTGACGAGCTGATCAGTCATCCATGGGAGTCCTATCGAATGTGGTGCATCATAGTGTGTGTGGTCTAAAAACCTTGAGAATGTGAAAATTATATTTTAGGTTAGCAAAATGAAAGAAAAAAGATCCCGCACCAAGTGGTAGCAAACATTCCCTGAGTTCATTCTGTTCTTAATGCCTTGCTGAATACAATTTGGATGCATTAGTGGTGTTCCCAAATATTTGTATAGTTCCACCATTTCAAAGGAAGCATTATCAGTCTTTAAATTGTGAATTTGTCCTTCATTCTAGTCTCGAGATGTGACCCTGTACTTAGTTTTGTTGGCATTTACTTCTAGTCCAATCTCCTTACTAGGAACTACTGAAGGTTCTTTGTTTTTCTGTATAGTATGTACACTTCCACCCAATGTGTGAACATTATAAGCATAAACCAAAATCTGATAGTACCATTTAATTTCAAGCCCTCCTGGTTTCCCCAAATTCTCTTAACTCTGTATTCTAAAGCGGAGTTAAAAAGCAATTGCAATAAGAATCTCTTTGTTCCGAACAATTCTTAATAGAAAACATGTCAGACAAATGTTTGCCTGCACATACTCTGCTACGGGTTTATTTAGACACATTTTTATTAGGATTACTAGTTTCATGGGGATGCCAAATCCAGTGACAATGTTATACAAGACCCCGTCCTAGAGACTGGACCATGAGCTTTCTTTAAATATCTAAGTAATGGGTGCACTGCTTCATGGTGTTCTCATTTTTCTCGCAAGTATTTGACAAACGCAGAATGTATGATCAGTAGTTGATTTGTTATGTCATAATTCACACTGATGATCCCCAATTAAACTCAAAAAAAAGTTACATCAACCTTCAAAATAATTTTATTCAATGGAAGTAATTTCCTCAGCATATGGTGTTAGCCTTGACAGCAGGATGTTGGATGAAATTTTGTATGTAGTTGACGAAACTGATGTGCCTGTTTGTATATTTATGACAGTCTGTTTTATCACCCTTGTTATAAATAGGTACAATGATGGACTTCACAACTCAGGTAAATTCCTCCTTATTCCAGATAGTTTTCCGTTGCTTAGGTTATACCAAAGGATCAGTCCAATCCCAAGGCAGTTGTGAGTATATTGTTCATATGTTTTGTAAAATAATAATTCACAGAGAAAAAAACTTGCTAAAAGGAAGAAAATATAAATAGTTTAAAAGGAGATCTGATGCCTTACAACCTAAAATGAATTGGTATGCATGCTGTTGGACAGTTTTTAGGCATGTTCGCAAAATTGTGAAAAGTGACTTCGCATTGTAATATTTGTATGTACTTCTGCATGGAATAACTCTACTCCCATGTAACAGATTTTAATGAATTTTGATATTTGAGCATTTTTTTAAAATCTGTTGTGAAAGTCCAAGTTTAGTTAAAATCGCACAGGAGTAACAGGTACTCTACGTGAAGGCCAGTATGTAAAATCTCGCTCATTTCTTAGAATGAGAAATGTTTCAGGAAAAGTTGTAGAGAAAATGAAGGCACATTTTAAGTTTAGTAACTTTTTTTTTTTTACGAACAAACAGGCCTTCTATGAGAATGTGCAAAAGTATTGTACAGCCGGACTAACCACAGATGACAATACGGCAACATGCGGATTACATGGTGAATACCTAGGTCTACAGACACTCAGTACTTGCAGTACTTACAGTTTTTCTGCTGCAGCAGTGGTTGCACGAACATGTCTCAATGTTACGTTGTACGCAAATGTTTCGTATTTTCTTCTCAAGATACTGTTTGCTGTTTACTTTGAGACATGTAGTTGAAGATTATTCAACATCATAGACCTCTGTGTGGTGCGAGTTTGGTCGTATTCATGTTAGTTTTTCTGTGCTGGCTGATGAAAGATAAGTAGAGCGCCCCCCACCCCCGAGAGTAATCATGTTGTGCATTTTTAATTGGTATACTATACAGTTCGTAATAATAGGTTTACATAGTTGACAAAGCTTTGCAAATTTCTTTGTTGTGGGTGCTACTTGCTGTGTGCGTTTAACATTATACTATCATCAGGCTAGTACTTAATATACAGCAAAGTCCCGTTAGCCTGACATACGAGTATTCTAGATTATCTTTTGGTGCCCCTACTGATCTAAGTTCTTCCAGGCAATTTTTTTGTTATTATTCATACACTTGGGCCGTACAACTAATCACGTATACTTCATTTTGATGTCTCTTTCATATGCTGGTAAAGGGTCATTAGTTTCCTCTTCTGTGTTCTCTGAAGTTTTCATAGCAGAGGTGTTCATGGAGTAGGAGACAAGTTGTCAGGAGATTCCACTACAGTTGAGGTGCAGGCATTTTATGTCCCTGAGATCTACCTTGTTCAGTTATAATTTTTTTTCTGGTAAAGATCGCAACGTCCGTTCTTGGAACAACTCATACTGGGTCGTGGTTTATCAGGATTTTTGAATTATCGGACATTGGATTAAAGGAATATTGCTGTAATAGACTGAAGGTACAATCCAAAAACATGAACTAATCTGTGAGGAACATAGGCATTAAAGAAATGTATGAAGTTGTATTGACATTGCAACCTTGTTTTAACAGTTCCTCAAAAGGTTTATGGATTTAAAAAAGTGACAATTATTAGAGCATTGGACTGTAACAAATGGTTGCATTTGATACAGATGTCTTCTAGTCTTCCTAGTTTAGTAATAAATGACTTGGAGAGCTGTTACTGAGCTGATCTCTTATACATGTTGAGATCGGGTAGGTACCGCACTAAATTTCATTGTCCAGAGTAACTTGTAACTTCTCATCAGAATTGTCCCCTTTGTACATTGTACACTGAGTCCAGCGATGGTGCTACTGCTTGGAGCATTACATGACATGCATTTTCTGCAACTTCACAATTGAGTGTGCCTTTTTTAAATTTGTGATGGCCATGAAGTGTTTGCTGTAACTCCATCTTGAGGTTTTGGAAGAGAAGTTAACACGGTGCTAAATCTGGTGAGGAGGGTTTGGTTGGTACGACAGGCATGGTCCTGAAAATGTTTTGACACTGTTCTCCTGCAACATTTTCATTCAGTGGCTGTGGAATGAACTTGGCGCCAATCCGACGCACATTCAGATTGTTTCAGAATGATCTGAAGTGATACAAATTTGTTTCCCAGCAAGTCATTGCTATGGATAGTAGTGCTTTTGTTTTCATAGACACGTTTATGAGCTTTAGCGTCTTAAACCAAGACGTCACTGCCTTTGAACTTCGAAAGCTACTCATTAACTGGTCATTTTCCCATTGTGTTCTCTCCAGAAGCTACTTTTCAATGTCTATCAAAGCTTTTATTGCCTTTTCCACCCAGTTTACAGCAAAATTTCGTTTGCTGTATTGGTACTGTGAAGAAAGGCTTTACCTCTCGTGGGACAAAAGTTGCTGTCAAATTCAGGTCTCTGAGCTTTTGTCTCTCCTGTGAGCACACGAGGAACTTCATGCACATGTCTTTCAATAACCAGTAATATGAATAATGTGATCCACACGTCCTTGTGAGATGATAGTTTTGACATCTCAGAGATATGCCAATGTTTTGTAATCAGCTCGTCAATCCATTGAGTGTTAAATTCCTCGCTTACCGTTACACGTCATTGAACTCCATCATACAAACCAAACTTTTCCAGCTTCACCATCTATTTGCATCCATGGGCCAATGGTGCACAATGCTCAACAACACAGTTATCGCTGTATACAACTAGCATAGGTTGGTGAATTTGATTGGGAGTCATTCATTCAGTCATGGCACATCGCTTAATTTGCACTGACAGTTGTACAGCATACCATTCAATTTCACCCAAAACAGCAAAAAGAACCCCCCTCCCCTTCCCCCATACAACATAGGGACTTGGCTCGAATTGAGGTGTTAGTGGTGAAGCTACAGATGTACCAGAACTGTAGTGGTGTGTCTGTGACCCAGTTTTTTGACAAGTTATGAAGGTGGAGGCATTGCTTTTCATTCAACCATCATACAATTATGCGAAGTTTCCCAGTTTAGATTTTCGTGAATATTATTTACAGGTATAATGTTTATATGGTTGCAAATTGTAATCAGCAGAGAGAAATAGTGCTACTAGTTTGTGATGAATAAATTGTCACTGGTCTTGTGTGAGTTAACACTTGAAATATTATTCATTGTCTTCCTGGTTTCTTGTTTTTCAGTCAGCAATCAAAGGCCTTCAGATGGGTGGTTTGGACATAATATCAGTGACAGATAAGACACCAGTGTCTTGGAATCCACCACGACCACGAAAACGGAGGAAACTGTGATCAAGGAACCGGCAAAGAGATGTTAATGTTACAATTGTCATCAAGTCTGGATTATTTCACATTGAAAAAGTAGCTGTGCAGTCTTACATGGCATGAGGAAAAGAACCAAACTTCCTGAGGTACTGGAGATTGAATTTGTGTTTACTTTATTTAAGAAGTGCTGTATTTGTTTAAGTTTCTTAATCTATGCAACCACATTGATGACTGAACACATAATATAGGTATGTACTCTCGTATGTCCATGAAAGGATGACAGTTGTTTTCTACAATGTTGTTAATATGTAGTTTGTATGATACAGTCCAGATTGAAATTTGTTGGCTCTCGGGTGAATTTAATTTGACATTTAATTTGTTAATTTTTTTTATTGCAACCAAGGCCATTTAGGTGACTACTATGTTTATTACTATAATGACTGACCCTTGAGAGTGGTACTTTTAAAATGTCTCTCTGGAATGCCAAGCCTCAATCTTAAGATATTATTTCAGCTCATTCAGTTGTTAGTGAAGTAATTGTTACTGTAGTTATTAGTAGGTTCTCTTTGCTGCAGATTTGTAGAATGGGTGTTAGCTTCACTAATAAAAAATGATTTGTTGGCATTCCACTGCAGAGGAGCTGTTTTGTGTGTTGTATTTTATTTTTAGTGGGAATGTGATTTTGATTTGGTGGGTTGTCTGCAGCAGTCATGCCTCACATATTAATTAGTTCAGTGTTACCCCCTTTATTGTCATGGTTAAGTTGGTATTTTGGAGCCATCCATACCAGGCGTTTCGAGGATGTGAGTGACATAATTGCCAGCCTCATGACCACATTTTTTTTATATACTTCATTGCCTTGTCACATACGCTCCAGAACAGTGTACCATTGATCTTCACTGAGGTGTGGCTAGAACTTTGTTTAGGTGGAAGGCAAAAGTGTGTGCATAGTAAATGATCACTGCTCATAAAATAGCTACTTGAATTGATAATTGACAATGCAATTAGGTCATTTTCCAAACAGATGTATTGTCCACACTGAACATTTCACATTTTTAATAGCTTACATTTGTTAGATACAAAGAACATTAATTTTGATTTTTGTATCATCCCAGTCATTGGAAAGCAAGTGATATGGAAGTATCCTTCTAATTTCTTGTGGCAATTATTGTTTTAAAATAGGGATCAGAGCAATTCACAATGAAGTTGTTTATAAAGAAAATTCCTAACATGTATTTTCAGATTTGTGTGTTGTGCTGGCTTGTATTGAATCTTGAATGTCATGTGTCTGCCTTACAAAATTAACTCTTGAGAAGCTGATAATTGCTGAGTTGGTAGGCAGTTGTCTTCTTTGTTGGACCCAGGGGGTTCATAAAACTCCAGTTATGTACTATTTATGGGCATATCTTTGCTAAACATATTTGCTTTTTTGCATGGAAAATTTTGGATAACTGTTCAGTGATCACTCAATTTATGGACTTTCTAACATGCATTTGTTTGTGCTCAGTTATGTGTTTGTGTCAGGACTGGGTACACAGGTCAGATTGTCTTGATCATGACACAAAGTTGTATTTGCGTTGAAAAATATGGGGAAAATGGACATATGTCTGAATTTGAAAGTTACTTAAGAGTTTGTTAAATGACTGTCATGCACTTGAAGATTGTAAGTCTATGTAATTTAGTCTGTCCTTAAGAAATTCATGTTTCCCCATTTGGAAAATGTAGTTGTAATCTGTCAGTAATAACTTGTGTTCTCCACTGGGGCACATATGAATTTTGGTTGTGTATGATAGTTGTGATTTTGCTTAGTGTAACCAGAACTCTGTGTACAGTTTACCAAAATGGCCTTGGTAGTAGTTGTCAGTAGTACTGTCATCCACAGAAGCAGTGCCTTAGTTTTAAAAAATATGGATAGTCAAAGTGTATCTTGAATCTCAGCACAGCAGCTGTTGTGGGACCCTTAATGCATATGAAGTCCTGCATCTGCAAGAATTAAGAGTCCCTTTTTTGTGCAGTTGAACTTACATTATTTTATGGAAATCTCGGAATTGCCGACCTCCAGCTTTTAAGCAGGCCTAGCTGCATCTGAGCACATTTTACTGCATATATTAACTCTCTTTAAGCATTTGCAATTCTCTCTCCTCTTTGTGCTTGACAAAAACTGACATCACTTGTGCTGTGGCCATGTGTGTGAGGCACAATGTGCAACTAGGTGAGAAACTTGCCTTTCGAGTGTAGATGAGTATTCATCTCTCTCTCTTGACTCGCCTGGTGTAAGTAGGCCCATGTATCAGCTTGTTTTGGTCTGATTAAAGAAAGATACACTTTGTGGAGTCTCGTCTTCCTCAGTCTGCATTTGTCTTAATCTTGACGCTGTAATTAACCCTTTGATGCCTGAATTTAATACTGAGTGCACATTGCAAAAGACCAGAGTTTAAATGGCAGGACCAGTACTTCAAGTGTAATTGTGTGACAACTACAGTGGGCATTTGGCTTTCTCAGTGTTGACTATAGTCCTGCACCAAAGAGTTAATATACTTTGGGACAATGCAGCTGCAAACTGGGGAGATACTATGAGGCATAATTTGTAACAGTATTCTGCATCCTTTTTCATATGTGTAGGAGTTTTTAGTGTGATTTCATATTCTGGTTTAAGAAGAGCTGCTCTTATTGTATACCACTATGAAATATGATGATAATATATACGCAAAATATGCTACAGCAATAATGCCTTTGAACAGAATGGTATTATAAAGCTGCTGTAGATTGCCCTGGACTGCTTCACTTATCACCCACAAAGAGTAAATAATGACTCGGCATTATGTGCTTGAAAAAGCGATGAAATGTATCTACGAACCACTGTTTCTAAAGTGAATGTCGGAGTATTAAAATTTGACTTTTTTTTTACAGTATATTGTATTTGTAATTTTCAAAAAGTAAGACCAAATTGATGACACCTTTGAAGAAGAGATTATTAGAGGTGGCTGAAACAGGTCTATTAAGGCCTAACTCGTGACATGTTGATTGTGGCTGTGGTGGTGGTGAAAGGGAAGAAATTTTACATATGTTGGTTTATGGCGGACGGTTTGCACAGTTGTTACAAATCGAAGTATTTCGTGTTCGTTTTGCCTGGCACACTTACATCCATGATCTGTTTTTCTTAACATCATTTTTGTTGAGGAATGTGTTTGGAGTTGTAAGGGTTGATTTTTAAAACATTCTATGTGCCTTTAACCTCAGCTAACGAATTAACTTTGTTTCATGAGACATTCATTGATATTTTTTTCTATTCCTTAGACACTTCATGTACATTGTATAAATAATGTTGTCACTAATATGTGCTGCATAGTGTGTGTTATATAGTGCACATAACAGCTACTACTGGGGGGTTCCAACAACAAGTAAAACTCTTGTTGACATACTCAGAAGAATGTGCCAATGCCTCCCGCAGTCTGGTTGTTCAATTCAAAAACTCGTGTTTTAGTCCGTCATTGTTCTGGTGGTGGTATATGGCATTCCATGTCAAAAGTGCTCTTGGTATCGCTTGTTTGCTTTGTTGACAGTGTTAGAACATTGTTCCTATTTAGGAATGAAAACATGTTGATGTGGTTTATCATGCCTTCTGAAGAAGCATGTTCAGATGTTATTTCTGAATTTTGCCTGCAGAAATTTCACGCTCATCATTTCGCAATATCACAGCTGTAGTTAATTTTTTAAGTATTTCTAAATGGTGATACTCGAGTGAAAGTATTTTCGTAACACTTCCGTTTGCACCTGCAGTTGAATTGCCATCTCCATTACAAAGTATGCTGCCAGCTCTGCATCACTTGCCAGTATTATTCATTTTTGTTGGATTTAGAACATATGCTTGGAGTAAGTTGTGCATCTTGCTTGGTTTCTTTTCATGCAGTTCTGCATAGGCATATCAGTTTTACATTCATCTCTAGAAGCAAAGGATGTGAATTATTTGCTGGCATGACCTTGTAATCCTCATTGCTGTCACAGTTCTGCCAATCACCTTTGTGACCTCTGTATGCTACATCTTCCTCCTTATATGAAATACATCTATTGCAGTGACTGCATCACTCATTCAGTTCTGATGAAATAGCTACAACTCAAGTCTCACTTCAAGTATTTCTTTGGTGATGATGGCTTCTGCCATCTGAACACAACTAAAATTTGTTAAAAATAATAATTGTAGTTGTTATAAATGTAATCTCTACTTGGCATATATGTAGATATTTCGATCACTGACCTCTAAGCTGGGTAACAAGTGGCACAGATGCTTTGATTAGGAGAATAACTACAGACTTGCAGCTGTCAACAGTGGTGCGACTTATTGTCCGTCTTTGCAAAATATGTATGGGTGAAATTCACGTGTAGCAGTCCAGGGCTTAAAGAAACTATTATGATAAATTTTAACATAATGGATAGTAATTTTTTAAAAGTGAATATTAAGGAACGAACATCTCATCCCAAGAGATGACTCTTATCATCCATTCCGTAGATGGACACTAGGAACACTTTGGGCTTGCATGCTGACATTCAACCTGGTATTTAAGTCCTTCAGTACACATAGACATAAGAAATTGATGGCACCAGTAAACATTTGATGAATAACGATTTTAAAGCAGTTTTTTAAGAGTAGATGCAGACATGCATGGTGCAGTTGTTAGACAGCTGTCGGTGGGTATAAGCAGGTGTTACATCTAATTGTGTGGTGGAATTTTTGGTTCATTTAATACACTCTTCCAATAACTTCAAATGGCAAATAACTGAGCATGAGCGTATTTTCGGTTAAACACGATATTCAAGTCTGGCACGTAATCCGCGCAAAGCATTCTGGGTAGAAGTCGGGAGGAAGAAGGCAATATGGCTGGCTGTATTGGTGCGCGTTGGCTACTGAAGACGCAAACAACGCATAATTTTGTACGAGTTTATTTTTGGTTATGTTGACCGTTTGAGTTGTGAAATGAACAGTAATTGTTTTCAGTTAAATCCAAGCATTTTTAGTAGTTTCAAAAGTAAGATTATACAATTTACGTTTACGAAACCGAACAGGACCTGTGGTAACTGCAAAATGGCAGACCACTTGCCGTGACGAATAGGGGTCGAATGCAACAGTGACTCTCTCTTGCAGAGTGATATAAAAAACATACTTTTTTGGTGGGAAAATGTGTTAAGTGGACATTAATAATAGTTCTGATTAAATTAATAGCAGTTTTACAAGATTACTACCAAGTGAAGAGACAGATATTTTTGACCTTTCACTAGGAAGATGCGACAGGTAAGCGTTTATGTATGTTTTAAAAATAATTGCCCCACTTTTTTGTAATGTAACAGTTATGTTACATATTTCTGCCCATACCGAAAACAACTTGTAAATTGAACTAACCTTAGCGGGTTTCCGAAAATGTAAAAGGATTTGGTTGCGGTTAAGGGAATGAAGTTTTCGTCTCGATTTTTCGGGTATAAGGTATTAATATTCATATATTTATTGTAACTTTATGAAACCTTTAACTACTCTGCGTTTCTCTGGTCTTGTAGTGTGGGCTTGTACCCATAACTTCGAAAATTCGTAAGGGTTGAGATATGCAAGGAAGTATGACACTACCATGTTGGTTTGTTTACAATGGAAAATCGTAAATATGTCAACGTAATAATAAGTGTTCCACGGAAGTGGTAATGGATTTGTGTTCTTGAGTGGTGATAGTATGTGTAGGGGCCAAAACTTTGTATTTCTAAGACAGACCCATTTTTGCAAATTAAGCCCAAAGTTGGACTTCTTGTCCATTCCATGACAGCCATTTATGTGTGTATGTATATGTTCCACATTCATTACTTTGAAACACTTTTTTATCTGATCTTTTTTACTGTTCTGCAATAGAGAACTGTGTTTCTTTGCAGAGATGTTTGTATTTAATGTAAAAGCCCGTCAGTTTACTTCATTTAATTTATGTATTAACCATCTGCTGTTTACCTTTTGAAATGACATGCGTAGTAGAAGTGGGGAAAGGTTATTGTGATTGTAACATTTAAATTAATGCAGTGTGTAGAAAGTTGTATCAGTAATTTTTTTAGACTACGTTACTTGTGAATTGCAAGGAAACATGCTTGAAAATCTTCAGATTTGAATAGAAGCACAAGATCTCTGAAGCATGTTTTTTATGCAGTATGTGTATATTATAATAGGTAAGATTGAAGGAAAGAGATTGTGATTGTGTGATTGCAGATTATTGTAATTCTTTGTGGTACTAATGAGTTGATTCTGCCACTGTTGGGTGGTGGATATACAGAATAAAATTCACACTGTGTATTTCAGTTGTCATGCTTTATAACATTGAGGGTGAGGTATATTTTATGCA
>Ga0123354_10003854_pt1 | contig 20958 bp, 10 predicted proteins | sample TergutLab28metaG_2_FD_97872 | JGI IMG/M metagenome (GOLD analysis project Ga0123354, IMG submission 97872) | Labiotermes labralis P4 segment gut microbial communities from Petit-Saut dam, French Guiana - Lab288 P4 | ecosystem: Host-associated > Arthropoda: Insects > Digestive system > Gut ...
GGGTGTGGGGGTGTGTGTGTGTGTGTGTGTGTGTGTGTGTGTGTGTGTGTGTGTGTGTGTGTGTGTGTGTGTTGGTGTGTGTGGGTGTGTGTGTGTGGGGGGTGTCTGTGTGTGTGGGGGTGTGTGTGTAGGGTGTGTGTGTGGGTGTGAGTGTGTGCGTGTGTGTGTGTGTGGGTGTGTGTGGGTATGTGGGGGGGTGGGGGTGGGTGGGTGGGTGTGGGGGGGGGGGGGGGTGGGGGGAGGGGGGGGGGGGGGAGGGAACTAATATAGGCCCACGACTATGACTGCAAAAACAATAGTTTACAACATCTATTCACATAATTTTCTTCCCTGTACTATACGGGGGTACCACTTTGTTAAAAGGTGGAAAAACTTCAGCGCGACCACCGACAGCATGCATGCGGAACACTTCAATGGACAACAGGAAAGGCAACAACGAAAAAGAAGAGGCTGGAACTTGAAAGTCTTATAGTCTACTGCCCAGTAGCAGTACAGATACAATCAGCAACACAAAATAAAAGGGATTAAAATTTTCAGACCGAAACAGGAACTGAGGTAAGCGTACAGCCCGTAGCCCATCAGAATCCCTATCATTCGTAATTCCCTTGTACATGTCAGCATAAAGGCTTTCTGTGCTTTCCACTAATAACAATTATTTATGGTGCATCTATTATGCGGACACGAATATTACTGCACAATTTGACGAAAAACACACGAATTTAAGGACTTCCCCAGAGTATAAGTAGGTTCCATGGAAACAGGAAGGTCACGCCATCCACACCTTGGACATACATATTCACTGCTACAAAAGTGGGTCGGCAACTGGCGTTGATGTAGAAGTAAAATGTGCCAATTCCAGCTGCGGTATTAGCAAATGTCTTTCATTCTGGGGGAGGGGGCGAGCAGGCATATGTTTTCATACAAATACCCACTGAAACTGTGCAACCATGCTCCACGCGTTATTTGTATTGCAATGGCGAGACTACAAGTGCGAGGGAACCAGGCATTTATGCATTGTCCATGATTTGTTGTTCACTGGAATTTTGATTAAAAGGTTCCGCGTTCGAATGTGAGTGTACGAAAAATTCCTTTTGAAACAAGAACACTCCACAAGCGCTTTCTCACCTCCTCTGAAAGTTGCAATTAGTTGTGAATGTCTGAAAAATGTACGAATGTTAGGACTAGAAGTGGCAAGAGAGATGGCAATGTCGCGAAATGTATCACCGCCTTCGCGGCATAACCACAGGTCCTGAACGATGGCGAGCAACCGTAGTTAATCATTACATGTTGCAACCCATTTGGCCAACAAAGGCACGCACGGAACAGTTTAAGCTACATTTGCAGCAGACGTTACATGGCCGCAAAAGTAATTTCAATGTGCATGAGCTTCATAGGGTCGGAAAGGAAGAGGTCGTGGCTGACAGCATTTTCTTTCGGCAGCCTTTATGGACACAAGCCAATGCGTTGGCGTGAGAATACATAAACCGAACATGACACAACGTGCATTATACGGCATCTGTTTTGACCGGTGGAATTTTCGAGGAGAAAGCTACAAGCGAGTTACTAGCACAGCGACAGCGACAGCAAACAAAACTACGCAAATACCCTGCCCTTGCCACCCCACGTACAGAAAAGGCCCGTCCGCCAACCGTGCTAGGTTCTTCAAGGGCCAAAAACTAACAAATGGCCTATACACAGTACTACTGTAAGCTTCGATCAAGAATGCGTGTGACGGCTTGTCGTACAAAGGCAGCGGGGAGGGAGGGGAGCATTAACAATACCTGGACATTGCCAGAACTTCATCTTGAACTTGAGGGTCGTAAGACCGCTACTCTCCGCCTCTCGCTCGAAACAAAGACTTGGGCAAGCTTCCACTTGTACGGTTAAATCTGACGCTGGGGATCCTTAGTCATTTTTACAATCACAGTGACACTTCAGTAACACCAAACAACCGCCTGAAACGACCTCTCGCTGATTACTCATACAGAGGAATGTTACGGTTTTCTGGTATATGACGCCGCGAATTGCGCCAAATAAGTAGCAGTGCATCGGTGGAAAGTGCGGCCTTACGTACCACACTACAAGACACAGCGCCACATTCCAGGAGACCTTAATATAGTACTCATAGCCGTAAGAAATGACAATACCAAGCTGTGAAAGCCGCCAGAGAGTGCACACTATTAGTGTACCGACGGCTGACTAATGTTGATTGGTTCGACTCTTACCACGTGGTAGAATTTGCTACTGCGCAACCAGCACCCACTAAACTTCTTGCACAGCCCCAAAATAGTTTGGGATAGGGCCAATGACATGCTCCGCGGTGAATGAGTTTAAACACACGGAGGAATTTGTAATAAAAATCAAATACTTTAAGAAAGCTTGGAAAATTACTTCATCCAGACATTTGGCGCAGAAAATGTATCAAACCAAAAACCCGAGCCAAGGGCTTGTCTCCCTACCGCCTTTCGAACTTAGAAATAACCCGAGTAGGAATGGCAATATCTACAATGCCACAGAATTTGTCGGTAGGAAACAACAAAGTAATTCCGGCAGCATAACCCGAAGGTTTCAACGCAGAAATATCACATTCGGCTGTTCACGCCATCCTGAGTCAGTTTCGACCACCTCACACTCTCATAATATACTTATTTCCCTATGCCCCATCTTAATGTTGTCCTTCCAATTACAAGTAATTCCAATCTGCCGCAATCCAAGAGTTTTCCTGCCAAATTCTCCGACATGGGCACTCGTTTTTCGCTCCAAGGTAGGCCGTCGGCCATATACTCACGTAATTAAAAATTAATGGAAATAAAGATATGAATGATCCCAGCACTCTACCAAATACTTGCACATTGTTTGTTGGCACAAGTACGGGGTATATTTCAAATCTCACATCTCTTAACAATCTGTAATAGGTCCAGAGGCAGGCAACAGAAGGTTGCATAGTTGATGTCCTTGTGAGTAACAAAGTAGACTAAACACTACCCAAAAGGTAAAGGTATAGTTCACCCCAGCACAGGCCATGAAGGCCCAGAGGGGAAGCTGAGGTACAGCTCTACTCCTTCTTCAACCACGGCGCTAGATTGGGTTGAGTGGTCAACGCTACGAACCAGCCGCTTTACGCCCGGGAAAGAGACCCGGCACCCACTACACAAAAAGCTGGATGGGCCCCAGGGCCGGTACGGACGGGTGCGGAAAATCTCGCCCTCCACCGAGTTTCGATCCCCCGAATATCCAGCTTGCACCTATTCATTATACCGACTACAATCTTCCGGGCCCAGTACCTAAAACGTTTAATACTACTAAATTCATCGTCATGTAATACCCGAAATTTACCAGTAATTTCATATCTCCTATGTTAATATGTTTCCTGGAGCACTGTTTGCAAACATGCTTTTCACAAAGTGAAAGACCAAGTTTCACAGCCATGAAAAACAAAAGGCACTACGACTGCTCGTTGTAACTAATCGTCTACGTCTACAACCTTAAATGGGTCGACGCTGTTCTTTTTTAATTTAATAACAACAAAGTCTCCCTGGATTATTATTGTATTCATTTCATGGTAAACGTCATTATGTTTGCTACTCTTGATAGGAGATATTGAAATTATGAGACATTTTCAAATAAATTAATAAACGTTTAACTGTAAGTTCTAGTTTCGTGTCGTGTCCATATACGTGTTTATTTTCATACGAGTTTTATTTGTGAATCAATTGCCTTCCTAACTTGTAAAATAATTCTTGCATTATTAATTTGCGGTATTCATTATATTATACATTAATCTCCAAAAGAAATCGTTGGTTTCAAGACCTGAGACTTTAGAAGTCGAATTTATCACTTATGGACAATTACGAATATTTTAACATTACAATAAATATACAGGACCAAACACTGCTTTGCAGAACAGGAACGGATATCACACATTTCAGCGGTTAAATAATCAATGCATCATTAAAAATAGAGAAGAAAGGGCTACTGAACGTGACTTCGCTAAAAAAAAAAAAGTCAATGACTTTTTCCAAGACTCGAACAAATTGAGTCATCAGTTTAATGACGGCCACAGTTTAACCTCATATCGCATGAAGGGAACTGCAAAGACGCAATCATGATCCATGTGGTGGAAATACTCTGGCAGTCCGAGTAGAAACAAGACACGTACACCCAACGACAGGAAGGCCAGTAACCGGCAGAGATCCTCCAGAATAAGTCAGAAGCGTTACAACCACACAAACGTACTCCCTGGCCCGTTCTCATATCCAACCATTTCGCAGAAAGTAGGCCAGAGCGATGCGAAAGATGGTATAAATTGTGACGAAAGGGGGCTCAGATATCCAGGTCGGTACAATGACTTGGCTATGGGCTAAACGTCCGTGAAGTCGTGGTTCGCTTCGCGGCGCGGGCAAGATATTTCTCGCCTCCACAGCGCCAGAAGAATGAGATGGGCGGGGCATGTAGCGCCTATGGGGGAGAGGTGAGACGTATACAAGTTTTTGGTGGGGAAACCTGAGGGAAAGAGACCACTTGGGAGACCCAGGCGTAGATGGGAGGATATTAAGATGGATTTTCAGGAAGTAGGATGTGGGGGTACGGACTGGATCGAGCTGGCTCAGGATAGGGACAGATGGTGAGCACTTGTGAATGCGGTAATGAACCTTCGGGGTTCCATAAAATGCGGGTATTTTTTGACTAGCTGAAAACCGGTTAGCTTCTCAAGGACTCTGCCGCATGCAGTAAGCAAGTAAAGCGCCAGGCCGGCCCCGTGGTCCACCATTCAACTATTCAATGGGCACCGGGGCCTCTTTCCCTGGGAGTAAAGCGACCGGGACGTGAAGCTTACCACTCTCTCCCTTCTGGTACCTAGCTTAATGACTGTAACGACACCTCAACCCCCTCCCCCCATGTGCCGTCATGGTGAGCACAGGAACGACTTTGCCTTTACTTCTATGACGTACGAAGGCCCAACACTGCGATGACTACCGCCATCTGTGTACTGCGAATCCGCAGCGCGAATACTTCATAATGAAACAAGGACACAGGCATGGCATGTGCTTTTGTTACGTTCAACAACAGTGAAACACATATACGGTTCTCTGCTGTGAATGAATATCACACGATAAATTTACAGGATAGCTTTCAGATCAGATATAAAGACATGGGCAAATTCAAAGTGAAGTTGACAAATCAAAATGCCAGTCAAAAAATAAGTAATACTTGAAGTGTTTCGACTGTCTCCTCATTTCATTAGCTTATCATTCTTCACTGTAATCGCCTCCAGGATTAAATCACTGACGACCAAACGGTGCCAATGAAGGCATTAAAATAAGAACTTTCTCCTCAAAGGCGGTTATGGTTACTAAAAAGTAACTTGTTCAGTAACTTCCCCACAGTTTCAAGGACAGCCTATAGTCTCCGACTATCGAGTAGGCGTATATGGTAATTAGTATCTACCAAGTAATGAACGTTACTAATTAATACGAAAGAGCATAATGCGAGTAGCAGCTCAACTTCATTTACTGCATGGGTCTCCAAACTTTTTTTTTTTCAAGGAACACAACCATTACTTTAGACCGCTTCGCGGGCTGCACTTATAGAATCACAGTAAGTGGTATACCCAAAAGCCTAAACTGAAAAATTACACATACGATGGAGACTTATTACAAAAATACAATATATGCCGCACTGCATTAACTGCTCTAATAAGAGAAAATATTAAAATTAATTAAGAGTCATCTATGTTAAACACATAAATATTATTTCACCTGCAGCATCAAAATGTCAATGTGAGATCTGGTTCTGCTTCTCACGAACAGAACTCCCAATGTCAGGTACAATGGGTATCAGCACGACGCCAACCCTCTAGACGACTGCCCGTGATTCGCGATCTCGTCATGTACTTCATACTAGCATGCTTCACCCTGGTAAGCACTCGTTTGCATAAACATGTGTTGCCAAACAGTGCCGTCATAAAAACTACGTGTCTAAATTTCGCAGCAAAACAATGCGTTCAAATATTTGTGAGCTGTTTCAATACTACACCGTCCTTATATTATCTGGCCCATATCTTTGGTCACTTCCTTCTGGCTACGTTATCGCATGGAACTGGACTGACTCACGGCATCGCCTGTACACGTGTATTGCCCACAGGTTGTTTTTGTTTGTAATCGTCCGGTCAGTTTCCCGAAGCAACTGAACTACCAGTGCCATATCCGAATTTTGTGTACGACGTATATGCTAAACACCCTTAGTACAAGTCGTGTCAACGTAAATTCGCACAAACGGCTCCTGATACGCCTATTCCAAGCACAACATTTACAAATGCAGGTAAAGGGAGGGGGTGGGGTACGTCAAAACACAATTGTCTTGTATCCTACTTTATTAAGCTGACGACAACACGTTTCGGCCACTGTGGGCCATCTTCAGGTCACAAAAATGTATATAGGGGAAAACTATACATTTATACACATTTCTGTGACCTGAAGATGGCCAACAGTGGCCGAAACATGTCGTCGTCAGCATAATAAAGTAGGATACAAGACAGTTATGTTTTAACGTGCCCCACCCCCTCCCTAATTGCTTATAACACAACGGGGATGTTGCACCTAAAGATTATAAATGCAGGTGAAGTTTCCAATCAGGTACCATATTAAAAAGGAAGAGAACAATCACGAGACGCGCTAAATGGGGACAAACTACACGAAACCGGTGCTCAATTGGAGAAGTCTAAAAAAAAATCCTCGGTTCGACTTGCAAAGCAAAAGGGTACGCCTGCACTATCAGCAAGAACTGCGACCAAGCTGCTGCATTTATATGCATGTGGTACACAAAATAGTTCCCAGCGCCTTCTGTAGGTAGGGTAATAACCAAACATCAACTGCAATAAATCGAACTAAAACTTCCCAGCGCCTTCTAAATATAACGCGTAAAACCCTAATACTATAACGGACATATTTTGATTTAAAAGGGGCGGACCCGTACTGAAGGCAAATTCAAGTGGCGGCGAGCACTGTGCTGCCTGTCGACATAAAGAAAGTCTGTAGAGTAACCAACGATATGGGCCAGATAAACTAGAGACACTGCAGAATAAATACAGTTACTACATATTTCAGTTCTCTCTGCTATGAAAAGTGCACTTTTCGTATACATGAAATTTAATTTATATTTCTCAATATGTTCAATTAGAAAATACGGTGATATGCCCTCGTTAAACATTACCTTATTATTACCCTTACATATTCATGATAAACTTTTTTTTACTCTACTTTCAATAATTTTACTAGGGGTACCGCTAAAAGTTTTCGAATGCGGAAGACTGTGGTTTGTGCTTAACCATTGAAAATTTTCATTATAAAAGGCCGAAAATGTTATATTTCTTTTGATGTACTTTCTACCATGCTAATTCGTATGAAGAAGCTGTGCGGATTCATCAAATTCACGAGCCTTAATGTTGACAATGTGGAGAACTCAAGAACTTGGTGAACTAGCAGCGAATTGTAGTGTATGTGGTTAGGACGAGTGAGAAAGGAAATGCATTATCATAAATCTGGTTCCTGCAATAAGGAAGCCTTGATTCCTACATTCAAGAACACAATCGCCGATACAAGGTAACGCGGTTAATGGCGCTGTGTTTAGTCTAAGAACCCAATAAAACCTATAAATACAATGAGTGACCGAAACGCCGGGTCAAGGAAGCCCCATTCCGGTGGTACCCACAATTACCACTGTCCTAGAAATAAACTGTCTTTGCGGGAAAACTACCTCGTTTTACGAGGAATAAAAATATATATAACTGTCCTTGTTCAGTTTTTCTTGAAAGTCGTCGGTTACGTAACATTCTCACGTAGTAAAGCCGAGCAATGATATGTCTGCACGGCTCTTCCAGCCGTGTAAATTGTACGCCGAAACTACGGCTTTCGCAGATATCATGGGCTTTCTTATCTCTCCAGCCCACTTGATTATTTTAGAAAATTCGGTTCAGTCCCCAAACAAACGCGTGGACATCTCTGGCAGAACATCGGCCAGTTAATAAAATTAATTGATATTTATTCCGAGAACAAACAAAGTCGTAAGTAAAGAAAAGCTACAACTGTACGTGTAATTGATTAAACACCGCACCATGCAGCTCCATGGGACGGTGGAGGTAAAGTTCCATGCATTCCTAACCTCAGCCCTAGATGGAGGTGAGTGGTCACCTATCTGTGGGCGAAACGTCGAGTTATTAAACTCCAGTGACACTCTCAGTTACCACTGCCGCATCAGCATCGGTGCTGAAGGTTACTTAGTGAGAAGAATATTAAGAAACGAAATTTAATGTGTTCACATTTACGAGTTTAACCTTCAGAAGACAGCAGAGCTAAGAAGCCTCAGTAAACACACACAGGTTACTGTACCTCTATTCCAGCTGTGCTGAGCCTGTGCCCCCTGAATTATGGCTGTCACAGACATCATCGGCTTTTCTTTCTTCAACATCGTCAGTCAAAACAATGATCACACTTTGCCGAGATCACAACAAAACGCGGTCTTAGCAAGACATAGCACAAGCCACACACACAGGTGTACGCCGCGCGCGGCGCTGAGCTCGACTGATGTGCTGTTCAGCCGCTTGGTCGCTCTCCCGCTCGCCTTGACAACTTCGTAGCCCCACACCGTAAAAACGAACGTCGCCAGGCGCAAAAAAGAAATACCCCTCCGAAACTTTGCACACTACCGTTATAAATGGTCCAAGGACAATCCGGGGCTGTGTTCGTCAAGGGTTTCATTTAGTTGCTATTCTTACTGCCAAGGTCGTGTTGATTGGATTATTGATTGGTACTTCCCGAACGTCAGGGTAGTGGCCTGACGCACCTGGTTCGATTACCAGCTCAAGTCCGGTTTTCATATTTGAGAACTGTTATGGTTTCCTACAGTACATCCCAGTAACTACTACGATAGTATCTCAACCAAGGATACAGCCACTTGATTACCTGTGCTTCCGAATGCATAGTTCACAATTATTCTCCCAGTCAGCGTCACAATCCTATAGCGTACGGAGATGATGTGTTGATAAAACAACATAGTCTTCGATAAATGACAATACGACTAAGCTTATTAATGGTGACAAGGAAATGTCGTGAAAGGAAATGGGCGTGGCTTACGATTAATTACAATTCCAGTATCTGCTGGGCAGGACTGGTGAAAATCACGAAATGCCCATCAGGATAACTGGACACCAGGCTAAGCTTCCCCATCACAAATGAAGCGAAAAATTAACATGATACAGCAAACAGGATACGAATGCCTGGCTCTCGCAGATCCAGTCGTACTCGTCATTCAGTGCTCAGATTCCCCTCAATAATTTACTATCATTCTGCCGTCACTTCTAACCACGTCACACAATAATCGAAAATAACTGGTCTATAGGTCCACTGCCACGTGGCCCCACACACATCTCGCCATATTAGTCTCCATTTAGTCCTCATACACCTCATTTGAAGCTACCCCACCCCTGCAGTTGACATTTAAGTGAACAACATAAAAACAACTTCGTGCAATTTTCAGGCCATCTGATTCCTCCCAGATCCCCGTACACAATCCGTTCACAATCTTCTTACAACCAGCAGCGCATCGTTCCTAATAGCCGGCTGCCCAGTACTGTCTTACCTACATCAATCCAGATTTCTGTTTTAACAATTAAGCTCTGAAGCTTTTACCCTTTCTGTCAATTCTGCGTGTGTGGCAGATGTGTGCTCTTGATTCCATGCGTATCATGCAAGTAATGTAACTACAAGCCAGCCATAATGTAATGCGTTCTCTTGGAAGTAAAAACATAATCCTTATTGGATGTGGGAATTCAATTCGGACGTGGCGCATTATAGCTTCAGCACACCCCACATTAACATAACGCATTTTAGCCAGCGGCAAACTTCTAATTATAAATACTATGTGAGACACGTTTGAGTATGGGGGCCCAATCCCTGCCCTAGCACCAGGGCCTATGAGTTTCAAGACATGTATGTCACAGCCTACAGCAGTTTTCTTTCCTATTCTCAACGCCCGGTACAGCGATGTAAAAAAATCAACAGCCAGTGTTTCTTGGCTACACCCACATTCCCCTCAATTCGAACTTCACAATCACCCTGTCATACTTTATTATATGCTACGTCACACAAGTAAATGAAAACTCAGCTTCTCTCCTCGTGCAGGCCTGCAAATATGTATGGTTGCGAACGCGGCCAAGTGCATTAATGTAATTATGTGTGAGCGATTATAACCAATCGCACAGCAAAGGCTTTACATTCTACAATTCTACACAATTTCGTACACCCATTGGACAGCTTGCAACACTCCTGTCGTGGAGTCTGAGCCCTGTTAAGTATTGTATTTAAAAACCCCAATAAAAAATTCACCCTATAACAGGTCATAAAGGCCCAGAGGGGGAGTGGACGTATAGCTCTACCATTTCTTTAACCCATGCCATCCTCAGACTGCAATATTGGCCACACAAACTAAAATTAGCCGAGATAATCTTAATGCCTAAGCCTGGTAAAAATCCAAAGGAAGTAATATCTTATCGCCCTATAAGCCTACTACCAATCATCGCAAAACTCTTAGAAAATCTGATCCTCCGCAGAATTGATCCCGATTTCACAACCAGCGACTGGATACCCGACCATCAGTTCGGATTTCGTCCAGCCCACTCCACAACCCAGCAGTGCCACAGTATAACTCACACCATCCTCAAACCCATTATTAATAATAAGGAATACTGCACATCGGTGTCCTTAGATGTGAGCCAAGCCTTTGACAGGGTCTGGCACTCAGAACTATTATATAAAACTAAAAAACATCTGCCAACATTCATTCCATTATTAAAATCAGATCTTAGCAACCGACAATTTCGGACGAGGGTAAAGGGTGAGGTTTCTGCTCTGTCTCCTATCAATTCCGAGGTCCCCCAGGGCAGGGTCCTAGGACCAATGTTGTACCTCCTCTTTACATCAGACCTCCTACAGGCACCAAACTTCACGATAGGCACATTTGCTGATGATACTGTCATCCGGACTTGCTATAATGATGTCCTTCGAGCCTCCTCCTGCCTCCAAGAGTACCTAATTATACTTCAAAGACGACTTCACACGTGGAAAATCAAAATAAATTAGTCCAAATAAACATATCTCACTTTTACACTACGACGCGATCCCAGCCCACCAATATATTTAAATAATGTAGAAATACGCCCAGCTACAACTGTAAAATATCTCGGACTGCATTTGGACAATAAACGGAACTGGAAGGAACATATCATCAAGAAACGAAAACAGGTGGACCTACGACACAAAGAACTCTATTGGTTACTTGGAAGGTCATCTCCTCTCTCGGTAGGCAATAAACTCTTGCTGTACTAATCTCTCATTACTCCTATATGGACCTATGGCTTTGAATTATGGGTCTGTGCTTGCAAGTCCAATATTGCAATAATACAGAGATGCCAGTCTAAAATACTACGAGCAACTGTTGACGCCCCATGGTATGTCACCAATGCTATGATCCACGAAGACCTAGGTATTCCAACTGTGCAAGAAGTCATCCATGCCAGAAGTGCCAAGCACCGTATAAAACTAGTAACTCACTTGAACCCACTACTCCACCCCATTCCACAAGATAACGTCGTATGAAGACTGAAAAGACGGTGGCCAGCTGACCTGTAATAAGGTGAACGAGATCTCCTCGCTGGAGGGGACCTAATCACGCTAGTACGTAAACAAGTTTGACACACAGCCAGCCCATTAGCTTATAGAATACTTTGTACTCTGATTCCTGATTTATAAAATAAAAAAAAAATTCTTTAACCTCGGCGCTAGACGGAGTGGGTGGTCAACGCCAAGCCCCGGCCGCTTTAGCCCCGGGAATGACCCAGTACCAACTAAATAGGAGGCTGGATGGGACACAGGGCACGTCTGGACGGGTGCGTAAAATCTCACCCCCCATCGGGATTTGATCACCATACCGTCCAGTCCGTAGCGAGTTGCTAGACAGATTACACCATCCCGACCCGCAAAAAACTTTAGCAGTTTGTTCAAAACAGTTCAAAGCACGATCCTTCCGGACACAGTAGCTCAGGAACGGTTTAACTCTTCAAAGAGCAAACTTAACCAAATTACATCACAAGATTAGGATGGTACTGCACATTAAACAAACGACCTCTTTTTTTTTTTTGCGGGAAATAACCGCTGTTTCATGCGAGAATCATACAAAATACGTCAATACAATGTCTGGACACAACGTGAAGTTTCTGGTTGTTAAAAACCTTATGGCACATATTCGTGTGCATTGGACTTCACAGGGTTAAGGCAAAGACTTCGACAAGCGCTCATTTCAATGCAGATGCCATGCAGTTTACACCAGTACTGTATACAATACATGCTACTGCATATTCAAGCATAGACATTTACAATTACTTTTTGATTCTCGGTTTTTGCCCCCCAATCCCCACCCGGTCTACGCAGACACAACGTCATGGAGCAGAGTACTTCTTGAAAAGCCAACGGCTCCTCAAAAACTTTCCAGCATTTTATGGAATCCGGCGGTTCATTACCGTGTTCACAAAAACCCACCACCTCAGCAAATCCTGAGCCAAATAATTTCAGTCCACTCCCCTCCCATCCTGTTGCTTGAAGATTCATTGCAATATTATACTCCTATCTATGCCATCGTCTTCGAAGTGTCCACCCTGACACAAAGGAAAAAAAAAAAGCCTTATCTGCTTACAATTCTCCTTTTCAAACAGAGTAGGCGATAATGCTGGGAACATGTCACAACAATCAAAGATCCGCACGTTACGAGGGGCCATCTCAAACGTAATCTTGCACTTCAGTCAACACGCCCCGAGGTCAAACCTTTTTGCACTTCCTTACTTCGGCAGCGCGCTGCAGCAGTTCCTTCCTGCAGTCAGACGACTTCTGATTTGGAGCTGCACGTCAGAATGTTCTAGAGCCCATTGACGTTTTCAGTCCTTCAGTTCACTGTCTGCAGGAAAATGTAGTAATATTGTTTCTGTCCAATCGGTTCACAATGCAAGTGAAGGTCACATTTTCACTACATGTTGTTTTCCGTAAAACACAAAAGTGCTTAAGTGTGATAATACCGTAATTTTTATATTGCCTGAAGATGAATAAAACATGCAAAACTGACCAGTGCGTAAACCCACTTAAAAAAAAAACAACTAAAAGCAACTAAGATACGCAGTTCCGTGGAGCTTGAGAAAATTCGGGACAGCAGACGAGAGCGCCAAAAACGTTAAAACTCGTGACATATTTCAAATGTATTGCACAAATGGGCATAAAAAATAACGCAACAAGTACCATGAAGTTAGGCACTTCATTCTGACTTCGACGTATACATGGTACGTTGGAAGTGGATGGCACACATCTGACCTAAACGTAGTGACTACTGACGTGAACTTCGTCTCACGTGAAACCAAGGTTTGTAAATCGGCGTAGAAGAAATCCTCATCAAGTACTTGGAACCATGAGGTAAAAGTTTCTTTCACATCGGCGTCTATCGCTAATCGCCAACCAGTCATGTGCTTCTCAAGCGGTCCGAAGAGATGGAAATCGCTGTGCGTGAGATAGGAACTGTTGGGAGGGTGGACCATTGCCTTCTAGCAGAAATCAGTCACATGTCCGGTTGACAGTGTGGTACCTAGCGATGTTGTGCAAAATGACGAAGGCATGGCACAGCGACCTATGCCATCTGGGATGAATGGCCTGCCGAAACTCTCAAGTGTACTACAGTAACGCTCGACAGTTACGCTGTCACCTCTGTCAAGGAAATCCACAAGAAGCCAGCCTTCGTCGTCCCAAAATACAGCTGCCATGACCTTCCTTACCGAACGCGCTGCTTTCACTTTCTTTGTTGCGGGATATGGTGGGTGTTTCAAAGCAAAGGAACCTTGCGCCATTAACCCATGTTTCATCTCGCGTAACAACACACTGCAGAAATTACTCTCCCTGATCGGCGTACCGTGTAAATGCATGATAAGAGTCACATACGGCGAACCTTGTGTTTATCTGAGGTTCTTTGGCACCCAGCGCGCACATGCCTTTCCGTAATCCCAATGGTTGTAAAAAGCGTTAGGCTCACTACTCAGTGAAATGTCTAGCTCGTGGGCGTTATCAGTCAGCTTAATGCGTACCTGTCCTCTTTGACAAGGGCACCGGCACAACACACATTATATTACCCGTAGTGGAAGTGCTCGGGCGTCCGGGTCGCTACTGGTCATCAACATGCCTTGCGGTTATCGAAAGCTCTGTATCACACACCTGTCGCCCTTACAATACACTTGCTCCTTACCAACTGGAAAAATTTCCACCACTGCGCCGTAAGCAACACGCAAAAATCAAATCGCATTGCGTTATTTCGACATCTGGCCATGTCTGCGGTTAGGCCTGCCACTTTAAACTGACAATAAGGACAAAGGACATGCTTATGGTGCCCTCTCGTGGATCTATGACGACACAGACGATTGACGGGTGTCCGTTTCATGGTGAAATCCGCCGTAAGTTACTGTTTCACGTGAGACAATATATTATTTTTGGAACTTCCTTGTAAATCCGATCTGTAATCCGTCAAAATTTTCATTTATGTATCGCTCACAATACGCCATTACAGGACGACAACCATAAACATTATCTCAACGCCAAATGTCCGATACAACGTTCTGTGCCCTAGAACAAGTAGTGGAATGTTTTACATAAAGCATAGGCTTTCTCCGTGCATCATTTATGGCGATATACGTGTATTTCTGTACTGTAAAATATGACTCAAAACACTTAAAAAACGAGTAATACAAACAAATGTGCCAATGAAGCTCTTTCTAATTCAACATAACACCCGAACCAACGAATTCTTAAACAATTGAGAGCGAACTATTCGTAAATGTAACAAATGAAAAAGAAATGTGAAAAAAATCGAAGCTTCGATAATATAACAAATTATCAGTCCAACAGGATGAGATTATTACTGATGAAAGGAGTTATACGACAACATATAATTAGACTAGGCTTAATATTATAATCATTTTTTGCAATATGTAAGATGCCTTAACTCATTTAGCTACTCTAACTGGCGGTGTGCAGGCAATTCCACGTTTCAGCTTGGAGCACAAGACGAAGGACACTGTCTTACCTTTTATCATTAGGCTTTGGATTATATCAATTTTTCAATATACAAAATGTATTTAATCCTAAGCCTAATTATGACTGCACTTTGTGAACTGGTATCATATAATACGTAGAAACGCGTAGTTTCAGGTTGTGGCAAAACACAAGTTGAGAAACAGTGGTGTAATGGAGCCACGCTTATAGGCTTTAAACCCACATCCCACAACCAACAACTTGTCGATCAAACTGGCGATTTCCTACGTACGATTAAATATATAGTTTGAACACGAAGGAAACTGTACAGTCTTCTGTAATCCATTCACTCGTTTGGATTAAGTTGTTTGTGAGAAAGTACTTGCTTTTCACAGTTTTGCTGAAAGGCTTCCAGTGGCGATATTGAAGTTGATCACTCACTGTGAATCGCAACTAACCTGGCACTGTCTATTACGATGCGTTATTTTAACAAAACACACGAAAAGAATGCAAATATGCCAGGGTATGCCCATCCGTCCCCCAACCTATTTCCGAAACTCCCGCGCGACTTCTGATATGAATTTGATACGGATAGTACAGTTAACTTAATTTTGTTTCGTATTCACCAAACACAGCCCATATTTTAAATTACGTTCAAATTACACTTTATTTTCCCATGAACAGTTCACTGCACCCTATATATTTTATGATATTATAGATATTAGCTGAAATGTTTCTCGATGAGGAAAATAATTCGTGATACGATTAGATATGCAATGCATGAATGCCAAAGGAAATAAGGATTGTAAATCAGCCACTAGGGCACTTGCGAAATGTGTGTCCCGATTCTTTCACTCTCCACCATGCCGAAAACGGTTCTATACATCCAGCCTCAACCAACAGATATCAGGGGCTATTTCCCCAGGGTAGAGATGACTAGAGCTTGAAGCTAAGTATTAACACAGAACTTCACCAAGTCCATCCAGGCTGACCATTCCCCCAGTATGGATCTGGGGTTAATGTGGTCTCCCCTCCAGTAGAGGGTTAAAGTGGTCAGATGGCGAAACTGAAAACTCATCACAACGGCTGTGGCCTCCTTTGCAACCTATATATTTCAAGGACGAACAAAAGAAAAAAATTATCGTGGTAAAGACGGTCGAAGCGTAAGGCCTACCTGCGACTTAGGACTGTATGAGCCACCCAGCCTCCTGACCAATGACACCGAGGGCTCATATAACGGATGAAGGCGGCCGACAAGTGTCGACGCTGAAGATTAAATGTGGTAAACAAGATATAACGTTAGGTACAGGCAAAGTTCACCCTAGAGCAGGCAACAAGGTACAGGCAAAGATCACCCTAGAATAGGCAACAAGATACAGGCAAAGTTCACCCTAGAACAGGCAACAAGGTACAGGCAAAGTTCACCCTAGAACAGGCAACAAAGGCCCATAGGAAACATAGAGGTATAGTTCTACTCTTTCTTAAACCCCGGCGCTGTATGGGGTGGGTGGTTAACGCCACGCCCCGGCCGCTTTACCCCCGGGAAAGACCCGGTACTCTTTGTATAGGAGGCTGGGTAGGCCGCAGGGACGGTCTGGACGGGTGTGGAAAATCTCGCCCCCCACTGGGATTCGATCCCCGGACAAACCAGCCAGTAGGAAGTCGCTATACCGACTGCGCTATCCCGGCCCCCATATAACGTTACACGCGTATTTTAATCTTTCAGTTCTTTCGAAGATAAAAAAAATACCGGTTGCTGAATCTGCACTCAATCATTCTACGATGTTTTTCTTAAAATTTCACCTCGCATATTTTGGTTCCGCAGTTTTGGAGCCCCGTTATGAGAATCCGTTTCACTTTAAACCGCCGTCTTAAGGTGGCAACTTAACTTACACCATTGTGCGGCGTGTAATCTACAAAGACCCACAAGGCGCGAGGAAATAAATCACAGGCACCTAGTCTGAAAACTCTTTTAAGATGTTTCCTTACATATAATAGTAAGAACATTTTTAGATTGTGCAGTTTATATGACTATGGATACATACTACACATGCACAAGCACAAGATACTGTACTACTACTACTACTACTACTACTACAAATTACCCGCTAAAACAGAAAAGAAAAACAACTAAAAATTACCGTGTTCTTTATTTAAATACAATTCCCAAACTTTTGTCTAATCTCATCCTATGTTCGTATTTCCTTTCTTGGAATTTTATATAGTTAAAATATATTACGTACTGCTACCTTCACACAACTACTTATTACTGTGTATATATATCACTATATATCACTTACTTACTGACTCCATGGTGCAGTGTCCTTCTTGAGAAGCTAACTGGTTTGCAGCTAGTCAAGAAATTCCCCGCATTTCACGGAACCCGAAGGTTCATTACCGCACGCACAAGCGTCCGCCACCTGTCCCTATCCTGGCACTATATATCACACACTTTTCAATTTATTATATTTTATTTTACAAATTACACACACCCTCATATCTTTCACAATACCTGCCGATATCTCTCTAACATAACTCTGACAGCATACAATCGACACACTAGCATACCAGAGACTGATTCAGCACTGACGTCGACGGACACATGTTTCGCCCGCCAGTGCCGGAAGCCATGTTCTTAAATAACATATTTTGTATTCTTGTATAAAAAGATTTCAGCAATTACATATGATGTTAAAACACTACGATTCACAACACTACTTCGAAGTACTGTCAACGCACGTTTATCAAAACCACTAAACGCAAATCACCTACCGACATTACTGACAGACGAGAATCTAGAACATGAAATTTTAATAACTATTTTCATGTCAATAAAAAATAAAATGTTAGATATGTCTTAAGTAGACAACTTAATTAAAAGAGCGGCAGCAGCCTAAGTCGGCACATACCATACGTTTAATATTACACATTGGGACTATTTTGAAAATTATATTTTCCCTTGAAAAGTAAAAGTAAATGTAAACGGACTAACACCTAACAATTTACTCAACTACAACAAATCTCTAACAGTTCCTCCGTATATCGTTTACAATTTAGCCTCATGATGGACCACTCTTTAAGTCGTAACATGTCGTTACGTTGCAAAACAAGGTAATCTGTTTTAGAAATAGCATTACGTTAGACAGCTGTGCCACTGTATTTGATCCAATGAGGTACACGCTCAAGCCAGCGCCAAGCCAAGAAGAATTCAAACGTATGGGAAAGTGGAGATAGGCCTATAGAGGTACGCATTCTTAACCTCGGCACTTGATAGAAGTGTGTCGTCAGGTTCACGGCCCAACTATCCATTCATTTATCTATCTATCTGTGCATCCACCCATCCATCTACCTACTTCCTTCCCTCTGCAGCTACCTATATAATTGTGCCACAAGTCCACACATTTTCCAAAAGCTAGGAGCTACCAGCAAAATCTAAGCGCCCGAGGGCAATATGAAGACAGTTCTGTACTGAGGATTCACAATTCGGGAATGACATGTGAACCTCATTGTTATCTGAAGCCTTCAGCTCGGTGCATGTAAAATGATATACATTTTTGTATGTACGTAAAAATACTGCCATAAGAGTACTGACAATATCTGGCGCCAACGTAAAAAAAAAAAAAACAGCCGCCCAGGAGACCAGCCGCTCAGGATGTGTGTACCCCTGAAACATCGTTACCGCCTGTGAGCACAGCTTCAATAACATTACGAAGAAAGGTTTCCAGTCCCTAAAACGTTTCAAGAAGATAACATACCAGGAGGAAATAAACAGCAGAGTAGATTGTTGAAACGTACAAACAGTTTTGTAAGACATTTTTCAGTAATACGCCTTTACAGAATAACGGAAATAACTTTGGAATTATGTCTTACAGAGTACACAAACTGTTGTCGTGCTTACACCGCACGTCTACCTATCTTCTGTTCTATTTACACGTACGTACCTGACCACTTACACATCTGTCCATTACACAGGCCATACAACCCACAGATGTCTCTCTATGAGTTACATTAGTAGCCCTAATGTGACAAAACTACTTGGCGTACGTAACGCCGAAACTCCATCAGTTAGTGAGTCAGTCAGCAAGCCGCGAAATACGATTTGCAGTAATGGAACAATTCTTCACGATAAGATGAAAAGCCAAGCAAGCGGTTGCCACGATGGTTACGTAATATCGCAGAACCGTGTATAAGGTGCAGTAAAGAAATAACCGGGACGCAAGGACGACTCGGTCATTACATTATTACGAGAAGTACCAGCTGTCTTCAGCCATTTACTCAAGACTGAAAAAAATAAACGAATGTTTCCGGCCAGCGGCCCACAAACCAGCAGTGAACATTTTCACAGCAATGGAAAGACAACTGCAAATGGCGTGATGTGGTGAGCTGCTTCCTCGGACATAACAACAATATATCAATTATTCATGTTACGCTGCGCAAAATAATTATGGTGATCACATCATTATCATCAAAAGCGCTCACTTTGAAAATATGCGGAATAAAGAAAAATGTTGATTTATATTGCGATTCTGTATCAAACTGTGAGGAAATGCTACGTTTATAAGCGGAATTACGAAAGGCGGATTACAGGAGACAACAGATATGAGATACTTCTAAAACTGTGCTCCCGTAGAGGACCGGAGTGTAGAACTGGCATTTTACTTTTCCACTTAAATCCGAGGTGGAGACTGGAGTTTGCCACTATGCCTTCACGGCACAATGCGTATAATACAAGTGCAAACGTCCTGGCAATCACTGTGCTGCAAGCGTGTCGCGATTACTTGACAACAGACGACGTTTCAGACACCGCAATTAGCGTCGTCACCCATTGCGCTGACCGATAAAAGGACAGTACTACAAAAGTATAAGGATGATTCATTACACAGGCATTGCGTTGCTAGACAATGTCTATTATTCGAGGTACACAATATCGGGCGATGGTTCTTCAAGTGATGGATTGTCATTACACTAACATGTTTCATTATTTTTATTTTCGCGATTAGCAACAACGTTCGAGGTCAAACCCACAATACATACAACTGCTGCTTCCGAATTAGTGTTCAGATTACAACTTGAATGTTCAAAATCGGTTTCCAAAAAGACGCGTAACATAAAAAACATCACAATCCGATCAAGTTGTTTCAAACAATAATGATGTTGGCCTATATATCTAACTAAATATTAGGAAAATAAAGTCATCTCAGCTTGACGGAATACGATGGCTTTCAAGTACGGAAGATGTGAAACACACATGACTTTTGGTCAGAAAACCTGAAGGAAAGAAACCGCCTGGAAGATCCAAGCGCAGATAAAACGAAAATATTAAAAAGAATCTTACATACGATTAGCTTTAAGATGCGAAAAATAAACGATCAAAATAAAAAAAGCACACATTTGTAAAACATGAGTTGTTTTGGTTCTTGCGGGACCGTTCTTTCATGTGCGTAACGTGTTCTTGGTAGAGTGCAGAACGTACAGAATAGGCAATGTCTTAAACTGGCAGTGTAAAGAATACGAGTACACCACGTTTTCAACAAACTGATACTGTTATTCTTTTTAAATGTAAAGCGTGAGTAAAAGATTCACATGCACTTTGGTTACAGAACGTGTACATATTACTAAAAATATTACAAGAAGGCCGGGAGAAATTCTGAGTCAGGATTCCTAGACTTAATACTAAAGCAGGGCTTCTGACTTGAGAAAACTGCGTTTGGTTTTCCTGTCGCGTCGTGCCCCAGATAGACGAACCCCCCCCCCCCCCCCCCCCCCCCCCCCCCCTCCCGCCCCCCCTCCCCCGACAAAGGCGCCCGCAGACGGCCGGGCCCACCCACAGCCCCACCCCCCCACACAA
>Ga0123354_10003855_pt1 | contig 20954 bp, 20 predicted proteins | sample TergutLab28metaG_2_FD_97872 | JGI IMG/M metagenome (GOLD analysis project Ga0123354, IMG submission 97872) | Labiotermes labralis P4 segment gut microbial communities from Petit-Saut dam, French Guiana - Lab288 P4 | ecosystem: Host-associated > Arthropoda: Insects > Digestive system > Gut ...
AAAAACCGCCTGCAGCTGCTTTGATTGGATTACCTTTTCAACAAGACTGCTGCACATTTTGGTTGGATCGACACCTTCGTCCATACATTCGGCCAGTCAGAAATGCACCATCCCGACGACTTTATCCTGTTCCGATCCCTCGAACATCCGGGTTATCATGTGCCGCCGCCCGTCGTCGTCCAGGAGGGAAAATATGTGTCTGGCCGCGGAAGCGAGTTCCCCGGCGGCCTGCTGAGGAGACATTTTTTCTATGATGGCAAGCAATTGTTTGTTCATCGTCCGACACTCCTTCGTGAAGCGATGAGTTCCCCCGCCAAGCTGCCCATATGCCGCAGAAGCTCAATGACTTCCGCCCGCTCCAATGAATAGAAGACAAAAGGCCCCTTGCGTTCAACCCCGACAAGCAAGGCCCGCTTTAATTCCCTGAGGTGGTGGGAGACCAAAGGCTGCGACAGTCCCATGCCTTCCACGATCTGGGAAACGGACTTTTTCCCGTCCTGCAAAAAGAAAAGAATCCGAAGCCTGTTCTCGTCGGATAAGGCTTTGGCCAAAGCCGCCGCTTCTCCCGGAAGGGAGACGGGATGCTTTGGGTCCTTGCCGGGCGGCGTAAGGTCTTCTGTTTTCATCAAAATAAACATATAAATGTATATTTATCTAAGAATCACAGCGCGTCAAGCGCAAAGACGAAAGCAAACCGGGCCGCTACCCGCCCAACTGGGCCAGAGCGGCCGCGGCTTCGGCCAGGGCGGCCTTTAACGGCAACGATTGATCGAGACGCAACTCAATCTTTGCGGGGGGCATGAGTTTGGCCGTTCCCTCCCGCTTGGCCAGCCAGGCGAGAAGGGTCTCAGGGGTAAGAGCCTGGCTTTTCTCATCCCAGGTAAGCGTCACCTTTGAGGGATGAATATCCGCCCGCAAAACGCCAAGGCGCGTCAACACGCTCTTTAACGCCAGCACCGCCGCAAAATTTTCCACCTCTTCCGGGGCATGACCGAAACGGTCCTTAATGTCCGCCAGGGCTTCGGCCAACCCGGCTTCCGTCGCCGCCGCGGTCAGGCTTTTATAGAGGCGAAGCCTCTCTTTGGAGTCGGACACGTATGCTTCGGGGATGCGGGCGGGGATGCCCACGGTAAGTTCGGTCTCCACCGCCTCGCGGGGCGGTTCTCCCTTGACCCGCCGGACCTCCTCGTCAAGAAGCGTCAGAAACATGTCCAGCCCGATCTTGGCGATATGGCCCGACTGCGCCTCGCCCAAAATATTGCCCGCCCCGCGCAGACGCAAGTCTTCCATGGCGATCTGGAACCCCGCCCCCAGGTAATCCATGTCCAGAATCACCTGGAGGCGCTTTCTGGCCAGTTCCGGGATGCGGTCAATGGAGGGCACCACAAAATACGCATACGCCTGGCGGTTGGAGCGCCCCACTCGCCCGCGCAGCTGATACAGCTGCCCCAGCCCGAACATCTGGGCGTTATCCACGACCAAGGTATTGGCCCTCGGGAAATCCAGCCCCGACTCGATGATGGCCGTGCAGACCAAAACGTCAATCTCGCCGTGCCAGAAGTCGCGCATGGCCTCTTCCAGGTCTTTTTCGTGCATCTGGCCGTGCGCCATGCCGATGCGGGCGTTTGGCGCGATCTTTTTTACGAAATCGGCCACAGCGGCCAGATTCTGCACGCGGTTGTGCACCCAGAACACCTGCCCCTGGCGCTCCAGTTCCCTGGCTATGATGTTGCCGAGCATCCGCTCGTCCCTGTCCACCAGGGCCGTTTCCACGAGCTTTCGGTCAACGGGCGGGGTCTCCATGACGGAAAGCCCCCGGATGCCCGACAACGACAACTGCAAGGTGCGCGGAATGGGCGTGGCTGTGAGCGTCAGGCAGTCCACATTAAGCTTCAAGGCCTTCAGCTTCTCCTTGTGCTTGACCCCGAAGCGCTGCTCCTCGTCCAAAATGATGAGTCCAAGGCGCGCAAAACTGACATCCTTGGAGAGCATCCGGTGGGTTCCGATCAATATATCAAGCGTGCCGTTGGCCGCGCTCTCCGCGACCATCTTGACGCGCTTTGGCGGCACGAACCGCGACATCATCCCCACCGTGACCGGAAACCCCTCCAATCTCTTCATAAAATTCTGATAGTGTTGCTCGGCCAGCACCGTAGTCGGGCACAACAGCGCCACCTGCTTGCCGTCCAGCACGGCCCGAAACGCCGCGCGCATGGCCACTTCCGTCTTGCCGAAACCCACATCGCCGCACACCAGGCGGTCCATGGGTTCAGGACGCTCCATATCGTCGAGCACCTCGGCAATGGCCTTGTCCTGATCCGGGGTCTCCTCAAAGCCGAAGGTAGCCTCGAACTCCCAATATAATTCACTTAACGGCCCATACGAGTACCCCTTGGCCACCCGCCGGTACGCATACATCGAAACAAGCTCCTGGACGATCTTCTCGATGGCCTTTTTGGCCTTTTCCCGGCTGGTCTTCCAGCGCGCGCCGCCCAGACGGTCAAGCGCAGGGGCCGTGTCTTCCGGCCCCTTGTAGCGCTGCACAAGCGTTAGCCTGTCCACCGGCAAATACAGCTTATCGCCGCCGTCAAAAACGAGCAGCAGATAGTCGTTGGCCGCCTGATCCACCGAGAGCCTACTCAACCCCTCAAACCGGGCCAGACCGTAATCGCGATGCACCAAAAGATCGCCTGCGGCCACGTCCTCAAAGGCGGAAAGCCCCTTGAACCCCTTCTCCGGCTTGGGCCTGGCCCCCTTGTCCGCGCCCGGCTGCAGCACATCTTCCGGCAATATGAGCGTACCGTTCCAGGAAAGCTCCATTCCCAGGCGCAAGGGCGACACCAAGGCGTACAGCCCCGGCTTACTCCCAGGAAGCTCGCAAACGAGCGCTATCCCTTCATGCTCACAGAGCTTCAAAAATTTCTGGCGCGACTGCCTCGAATGAAACGACAGCAACACCTGCCGCCGCTCCTCTTCCCATCTTCTGAGCGCCGCGACCAGCGTACTCCAGGGACGCCTGCCCTCGTCAGGACGCCAGAACAGATCCTGAAAATTCTCGAGTCTGCGCTCCGGCAGATCCACCCCATTCTTCTCATGCCCAAGAACCAGATCTTCAAAAACCAACTGAAGCTTGTCCCGCCAAGCGCGCCGGGCCGAGCCTTCCGGCCACAACACCTGATGCCTGGGCCAGGCCATGCCCTGTTCCGCCTTCATCTTCCCCAACTGCGTCACCCAGGCGAATTCCTGCTCCTCAAGCCTTGGGCGCAGGCTCCCCGACTGGGCCAGCACAAAAACCACATCCTTGGGCAGCCACTGCCCGAGCGTCACGGGATCGTCATAATACAGCCCCGGAAAGATGTTCCCATCGCCCCTGGTCACCATATCTTCCAAACGCGCCTGAGCGTCCCGGCCAAGCTCTCCGGTCCCGGCCAACCGCTCCCACAGACTCCTGGCTTTTGAAATGAACGGCTCGGCCAGCACGGCAGCGGACACCGGCAGGATCGAAACTTCCCGCGCCTCTTCCACCGAACGCTGCGTGTTCACATCAAAAAATCTAATATTCTCAAGCGTGTCGCCGAAAAACTCCAGGCGCACAGGATTTTCATACCCCGGCGCGTACAGGTCCAAAAGGTCGCCGCGAAGCGCCAGATCCCCCGGCTGCGCCACCATGCCCACCCGGCGATACCCCCACGCCAGAGCCTGATCCAGCACAAGCTCCGGCGACATATCCTCCCCGGCCCGAAGCTCAAGGATATTGTGTTCCAGCGCCGCCATGGGCGGCCATTTCGGCAGCAAATTCTCCACGCCGAAACACAAAACCCTGGGCCTGGACCGATCCGCCGCCGCATACAAAAACGCCCAGCGTCTGGCCCAAAACGCCTGTGCCGGCAAGCCCGGCGCATACGACGGCAAAACCGCCCAGGGCCGTTCTTCCAGCGGCCCCGCCGGAGCCCCCAGCGTCAAATGCAAAAGCGCCGTGATCTGGGCCAGCTCCGCCGCGCCCGGCGTCAGCACCGCCACCGTCCTGCCCTTGGCCAAAAGCTCGCGGCACAACGCCGCCACGCTTCCCGCGCCGCTCTTGTAAAAGCTCACGCTCTGGGTTTTACCGGCCAGAAAATCGCCGAGAGGACTTATGGGACGAGTCATATCCGTGACACTTGCAAAAAATCCGTTGCGGGTTAAGGATGCCCCCGACAAATCCCCGGAGGCCCGATTTACAGATGGGACAATTTTTTCCGCCAGACGGTCAATACCCCCTGGAAGACCAGGTGAAAACCTTAGCCGACGACGAACTGCTCGATTTCTGGGAAGAGGCCCAACTCCTCGACCGGGCCCCCATCCCCTTCCTGCCCAGCCACGCCCACTACGAGCGCGTCATCCTCCAGGAACTCATGCTGCGCTCCTACCTGCGCGGCACTAGCCCCCGTTAAGACCAGGGGCGGAGCCCTGCCGGGGCTTGGGGCAAAGCCCCAATTATAAACTCTTTCCGACCAAAGCGCCGAACTCGGCGCATCCGACGGTGCGGCTGCCGGGTATTTGTCCGGCCAGGTCGGTTGTGACGGTTTTGTCGCTTATCACCTTGTTCATGGCGTTATGGATGAGCGCGGCGGCTTCTGACCAGCCCAGGTGGTCGAGCATCATGGCCCCGCAGAGTATGAGGCTGCCGGGATTGGCCATGTCCAGCCCCGCGATGGCGGGAGCCGTGCCATGGGTGGCCTCGAAAAAGGCCAATTTTTCGCTCATGTTGACGCCGGGGGCAAGGCCCAGTCCGCCAACTTGGGCGGCCAGGGCGTCCGAGAGGTAGTCCCCGTTGAGGTTCGTGGTGGCGATGACCGAGTATTGCTCGGGACGGATGAGAACCTCCTGGAACATGGCGTCCGCGATTCGATCCTTGAGCAGAACGGGCTTTTCCGCACCTTCTTTGGCTTCGAGTTCGGTCATGACGTCGGCGGCGAATTCGTCGGCGGCCAGTTCATAGCCCCAGGCGCGGAACGCGCCCTCGGTGAACTTCATGATGTTGCCCTTGTGGACCAGGGTCACGCTGGGCTTTTTGTGAGCAATGGCATGCTGGAACGCCTTGCGGACGAGACGCTTGGACCCTTTGGCGGTCATGGGCTTTATGCCGATCCCGGCCGCGGGGTCCACGTTTTTGCCGAGAGAATGGAGAAACTCGATCAGCCGTTTGGCCTCGTCGGAGCCTGCGGCCCATTCGATGCCCGCGTAAACGTCTTCGGTGTTTTCGCGAAAAACGATCATGTCGATGAGATCCGGGCGTTTCACCGGCGACTCGATGCCCTTAAAGTATTTGATGGGGCGGATGCAGGCGTAGAGATCGAGCGTCTGGCGCATGGTGACGTTCAGGCTTCGGATGCCACCGCCGACCGGCGTGGCCAGGGGGCCTTTCAGGGCCAGGTCGGATTGGGCGAGGGTATCGAGGGTCTCCAGGGGCAGATAGTTCCCGGTTTCGGCAAAGGCTTTCTGACCGGCCAAAAGCTCGTTCCAGGTGAACTGGCGGGAGCCGCCGTAGGCCTTGGCCACGGCCGCGTCAATGACGGGACGCGCGGCGTTGAAGACTTCCGGGCCGATGCCGTCGCCGATGATGTACTGGACTGTCTTGTTCATGCTGTATCCTTAGGGATTGTGGATGGTTAGAGAAGCGTCGTCATGAGGACAAGCGACCCGGCGGCCAGGCAGTAGAGGGCGAACGGCCACATGGCGTTGACCTCGTTTTTCTTAAACCAGCGGACCATGAGCCAAACGCTTACAAATGCCGCGACGCCCGCCACAGCGCCGCCGGCCAGAGAACGTAGGAAGAGGTCCGAATCGGCGGCCAGAAGTTTGGGCGCTTCGAGGACCGTGGCCCCCAGGATAACCGGAGTGGCCAGGAGCATGGAGTAGCGGACCGCCTCTTCGTGAGTGAGGCCGCAGAGAAATCCGCCCACGATGCTGGCCCCGGAACGGGAAAAGCCGGGAACCAGGGCCAGGGACTGAAAAAGCCCCACCAGGATGGCCTGGCCGTTCGAGAGGTTCTCGATGCGCTTTGTGCCGCGCCCGCGCAGCTTTTCGCTCACGAAAAGCAGGATGCCGTTGATGATAAGAAAGAAAGAAGCGCTGGTCACGCTGGAGAAGATGGCGCGCAGGCGCTTTTCAAAGATGAAGCCGAGTACGGCGGGCGGCACGGTTCCAAGGATCACCAGGAGGAGTTCGCGATGGCCGCTCTTGGCGCACAGGGCGCGGATCATGCGTTTCCAGTCCTGGAAAAAGTAGATGAGCAGCGCCACGCACGTGCCCAAGTGGAGCATGACCACGTAGGGGAGAAAATGTTCCTTGAGAAATTGCGGCGCGAGGTCGTGCCAGCCAAGGACGTGGGGGGTCAGCACCCCGTGGGCCACGCTGCTCACGGGGAAGAGTTCGGAAACGCCCTGGATCAGGGCGAAGACGATATTTTGCGTCCAGGTCAGGCTTTGGGTCATAAAGAATACTCTTTAGCGGGTCGCCGCATCGCAGGCAAGCCTGGGTACGCCAAGCCGCAAAAAAGCCGGAGCGGACTCCGGCTTTTCGCAAGGGCTAAACCCTGAATTTTTCAGTGGCGCGAGAGACGGGACTTGAACCCGCGACCTCTGACGTGACAGGCCAGCGCTCTAACCAACTGAGCTACTCCCGCGCGTGTCTGTGGTAGGCGGAACAGGGCTCGAACCTGTGACCCCCGGCTTGTAAGGCCGATGCTCTTCCAGCTGAGCTACCCGCCCGCCATCACAAGGAAGAGGTTACTAGTCGCGCCGCCCCGAAAGGTCAAGAACTTTTCGAGACGACCATGGGTATTCCGTTTCCAGTCGACGGTCCCGCTAGGAGTACCCTGTGCACAATACATCAAGGAAATTGCTTACCAACCAAGCTCGTGGTAAGTAAGAGTCACGCGAAGTCCTGGCAGGACTCGACGTAACGCTTTTGAAAGATACCGCAGTGTCAAGGCCACTGGGATGCTCGACGCTTGGTGGGACAGATGAAAAATCTTTCTGCATCACAAGTTCTGAGAGGGGAAACCTATGCATTTAATTATGAACGAACTTAACAGTGAGTACCTTCGGGATATTATGAACTCTTGCGCAAACAAGACAGAAGAAGTGCTTGCGGCAGTCGCTTATGCAACTCCAGGGGCTACACTTTTTGATTGGTGCTTGAGTAATAAAATTCCATTGAGGTTTTATGGACGCCTTGACGATAATATTGCAGTTAGCACATCTATTTTGGACAAATTTTTAATAAAAAAATCGCCTAATTTTCAATGCCGCCTTGTTCGGTACCATCATGCGAAGGTTATTTGGTGGCGCGGCGCAGGCATATACATTGGATCTGCGAATTTGACTGACAGTGCATGGACGAAAAATATTGAGGTTGGATGCTACTTTTCAGAGGAAGAAATTTCAGATGCGATGACAAACGATATATTGGGTATGTTTAATGTGCTTGAGGAAAAATCAAGAGAGCTTTCGGATGAACTTTTGTCCATGATGAAACAGAGAGAAAAATATATTAATACATCAAAGCCAAAAAGCGATTCATTTTGGAAACACTCTAGTCTTATGAAATGCCCTTGTTTCGTATCACCAGGAGTAAAGAGCGCATCTAGTCAAAAGCGAGATATATTTTTGAAAGAATGGTATGCGACATTACAGGATTTAAGAGATATCGGAGTAAAGGTAGGCTTGCCGGAAAATCGCCCATCCTGGATTGATCCATCTGTTCCGCCAGGGGCACAAGCCGATCAGTTTCTTCATGCGTACTACGATCAACGGACATTTGACGGAAGAAATGCAAATTACGAATCTCACTATGAGAAAAACAAAATCCAAAAAAATGACGCTCTGTTAGAAGCCATTGATTGGTGGAGAAATATTCCATCAGCACCATCCGGTATAGATGAAATGCTTCACCACACTGTGCCCACACTAAAAGAACTACTATCAAAAGACAGTCTTGAGAAGCTTACCTATGAAAGATTCAAGGATATTTGTAGCGGAGTTTGGTCGATAAAAAGCTATTCCCGGCGTGTTCCCAAAAAAGCCGTAGGCCTTAAAGACGACAAGCAGTATACTGACTCTGAAAGAATTGAAGCTCTTTCAAAGCATATCTGGCAAGACCGTTCTTCCGGTGGCTTGTCGGTGCAGAAACTATTGCTCCATATCCTTTACGGAGGCCCCGACGATCAACTCCCGGAACGTCTTTGGCAAGCTGTCGCAGAGAAAAAATGGAAGGTTGGCGGCCTGGGCATCAGCTCCCTTGGGGAACTGGTGGGGTGGGCCTTGCCCGATAAATTTCCACCAAGGAATGGCCGTACCTCGAAAGCTCTAAGATCCCTTGGCTATGACGCCACCATTCACGTCGCATAAGCATCTTTCAAACATGTTCTCATGTTTTCCAAAACGCCCCATTGAATTGTTTGATTCCCTCTGTTAAACAACCCGCGACCATAAATTAAAAAAACAATGGGACTATCTGCTTAATATTATTCATAAAGTATGATACTGGAAGTTTCGTGTCATTTCTGACACCTTGAATCAGTAGCATGACATTTGATTTATTGTCAGGTTTAAGTTTGTAAAATGGATTTACATTGAAAAAATAGGAATACATTATTTTGTCACCAAGAGAATATAATATAGTTTTAACATCAACATTTTTCCATTCTATCTTTATATCATAATTGTTCATTTTAACATTTGGAATATCTGTATTGTTTATATTTGTCGATATTTTTTTATCGTCCTGCACTGATTGAATAAACTTCATAACGATAGCATCAACATCTGTGTGCGGTGCGTCATGATTCGCATTTTCAACGACAAAGACATTATTTCCTGTACGTTCACGCAACCATGGGTAGGCATGTTCAAAAGGGAAATACACGTCATTAACGGCAATGATTGCATAGGCCCTGGTGGACTTTGTGGATATATACCGAGGGTCCAGTTGCTTGGCATATTCCGGGTATGCCGCATATCTATCCGACTGTGCGGTGACAACGGAGCTGAAATCCCCTGAACTCATATAGTATAGTAAAGTATGCCGTCGAAAGGCTTTGCCGCCAATTCATTGACCAAAGTCGCGATAATGCCGCCATTGCTCGATCCCTGCAGAACAAAAGGAACGGCGGCGTCACGCGGAGGAATTGAATTTGCCAGAAACAGGGCGCAGGAAGCGGCCTTCAGGAGTACCTCGCGTTTGGCTTCACCGGAGAAAAGATCATAATGGGGGATGAGTTCCGCCCAACTGAGTCCCAAGAACAGGTATCCTTCCTCAGCGAACCTTCTGGCCTTACTTTCGAGATCATCAACGGTAGTGCCGTTTATGAATAATAATACACCCTTAGCCGGGACAACCGGCGTTGCTCGCCAATAATGAGCCTGAACAGCAGCATCTCCCCACCCCATGCTCCAATGTTCGATAACGGCATTTTTCGTCTCTTTGCGCTCAAGTAAGGCCTGCGTTATTTTTGATGCGTCAACGAGTATTTGTTGTCTGAATTCCTGTGATACGCCAGTGGGATTGCCCGCCGCATACGCGTGTACAGCAACCAATAGCGTAACAAATAATACTATGCCTTTGCACAATAAAAACTGTGCGACAGTATTGGCGGATTGCCAGACTGATGTCGAATGAGTAGCCATAGCTATCTTTTGGGTAGTCATAAGTACTCGATCGAGCATGTGTCAACCGTTATTCAGGAGGGATGGAAGAGAAAGAAAAAATAGCCCGCCGCTTTATGCCCGGTATAATCAGGCAGTACCGCGATCAGGCGAATCTTTCCCAACAGCAGCTTGCGGACAGCGTGGGAGTAAGCAAGGGGTTCATTTCAGCGCTTGAGGGAGGGCGTAGCGTGCCCAATCTCGATATGCTCGTACAAATCGCGGACGCATTGGGTGTGCGCCCCGGCGTGCTGGTGGACGCGCTGGTTGAGAGGGCGGGGAAAATATAGACTAGGGGCCTTGTTACGCGACCTGTTCCATCCCAATGGTCAGAGTCTGCTCAAGGGCCGCGAAAGCGGAATCCATTACATCCATGCGCGAGGCGTGGTTCAAATTCAGAATACGGTCCACGCTTTGCCGCGCAATGCCCATACGCCGGGCAAGCTCCGCCTTGGATACGCCCTGACGCCGCATGGCGCAGTAAAGAAGTACCTTGAAAACGGTTTGGCTAGGCAGCCGTACCGTATGCTTGGCCTTCAAATGCGTTCCGGGATCGGGAATATCTTCCTTGTAAGCCATACGGGCGGCAAGAGCCTCTTCAACGGCCCCCACGGCGTAAGCGAGGGCATCCTCCTCGTCATCTCCAAAGGTGACGACTTCCGGGAGCGCCGGACAACGCGCCAAAACAGTGCCGTTATCGTCCGGCGTGAGTTCAATGGGATAGGTCAGCATACGATTCCCCTCCTAGCGCGAAAGCCCAAGCTGCTTCAAAATGTCGTTCACCAGGCCGGTTCCAAGCTCTTTGCGCCCGTGCATGGGAAGCTGGGACACCTTGTCGCCAAGCCTCACGGTCAGATGCCCCGATCCGCCCTTATGCGTTTCAAACTGGCATCCCTGACTCGCAAGCCATCGCTTCAACTCCGCGCTGTTCATACCTGCAACATATATGTTTCGGAGAGCCATTTGTCAACAGTTTTGACGACAAAACTCCTCCAAACATGTTCCCATGTTTTCCAAAACGCCCCATTGAATTGTTTGATTCCCTCTGGTAAACAACCCGCGACCATTCAGATTTCCAACACGGGAGAACTCCCATGATAAGCGAGTCCCTGAAAAAAGCCTTTGCCAGCGTCCTCGGACCGGAAAACGTCATGGACGCCGAGGCCGACAAGCACGCCTATTCCTATGACGCCGCCGTGCTGACGCCCGTGTTGCCGGGTCTGGTGGTCCGCCCGACCGAAATGGAGATGGCGGGCCGGATCGTCAAGCTCTGCAACGACAACGGCCTGCCGCTGACCGTGCGCGGCGCGGGGACAAACCTCTCCGGCGGAAGCATCCCGGCCGAAGGCGGCGTGGTCATGCTGACCAATGCCCTGAACAAAATCATCGAAATAAATGAAGAGGATATGTACGCCGTGGTCCAGACCGGCGTCATAACCGCCAAATTCGCGGCCGCCGTGGCCGCCAAGGGCCTCTTCTATCCGCCCGATCCCGGCTCCCAGGCCGCATCCACCCTGGGCGGCAACGTGGCCGAAAACGCCGGAGGCCTGCGCGGCCTGAAATACGGCGTCACCAAAGACTACGTGATGGGCGTCAACTTCTTCGATGTTAACGGCAACCTCTGCAAGTCCGGCTCGCGTACCGTGAAATGCGTCACGGGCCTAAACATCGCGCAGCTCATGGTGGCCAGCGAGGGCACGCTTGGGGTGATGAGCGAGTTCGTCTTAAAATTGATACCGCCGCCCAAAGCCGCGAAGTCCATGATGGCCAGCTTCCCGGATCTTATGACCGCCAGCCGCACCGTGTCGGCCATCATCGCGGCCAAGGTGGTCCCCTGCACGCTGGAATTCATGGATAACTTCACCATCAACGCGATAGAGGCCTTCGCCAAGGCGGGCCTGCCCACGGACGCCGGGTCGCTGCTCCTCATCGAAGTGGACGGCCATCCCGCCCAGGTGGCCGAGGAAGCCGAACTGGTGGAAGCGATCTGCAAACAGCACGGCTGTACGCGCATCCAGGTGGCCAAGGATGCCGCCGAGCGCAATAAAGTCTGGGAGGCCCGGCGCGTGGCGCTCTCCGCGCTGGCCCGGCTGCGGCCGACCACAGTGCTGGAAGACGCCACCGTGCCGCGCTCCAAGATACCGGCCATGATGGAGGCGCTGGGCGGCATCGCCAAAGACTACAAACTGACCATCGGGACCTTCGGCCATGCGGGCGACGGCAATCTGCATCCCACCATCCTCTGCGACCGCCGCGACGCCGAGGAATTTCACCGCGTGGAACAGGCCGTGGACGCCATCTTCGACGCCGCGCTGTCCATGCACGGCACGCTGTCTGGCGAACACGGCATCGGCCTCGCCAAATCGCGCTGGATGGAAAAGGAAACCAACCGGGCGAGCGTGCTGTTCTCCAAGCGCATCCAGGCCGCCTGCGACCCCAATCATATCCTAAATCCCGGCAAAATACTGGGGGCCTAGAGCGATCATGGCCGATCTCAACCACATGCTGAAACTTTTAGGCGAACTGGACGACCAGCTGGTCGCCTGCATGCGCTGCGGGCTGTGCCAGAGCGTGTGCGCCGTCTATGCCGAGACCGGACGCGAGACCGACGTGGCCCGCGGCAAGATCGCCCTGCTCGAATTTCTGGGCCACGAGATGATAAAAGACGCCAAGGGCGTCAAAGAGCGTTTGGACAACTGCCTCTTGTGCGGCGCGTGCCAGGCGGCGTGTCCGTCCGGCGTGGCCACCCTGGACATCTTTCTCAAGGCCCGCGCCATCGTCACCGCCTATATCGGGCTGTCTCCCGCGAAAAAGGCCATCTTCCGGGGGATGCTCACCAAGCCCAAGGTCTTCAACAGCCTCATGTCCTTGGGCAGCACGTTCCAGGGCCTTTTCACCAAGCCGGTCAATGATGTCCTCGGCTCTTCCTGCGCCCGGTTTTTCTCGTCTCTCTTGGGAGACCGCCACCTGCTTCCGCTCGCGGACAAGCCCTTCCGAAGCCATGGCGACTTAAACACCGCGCCCGGCAAATCGGGTCTCAAGGTGGCCCTTTTCTACGGCTGCATGGTGGACAAGATGCTCCCAAGCATAGGCGAATCCATGCTCAAAGCCTTCAGCCATCACGGCGTGGGCGTGTATATGCCCACGGCGCAAGTCTGCTGCGGGATGCCGTCGCTCGCTTCCGGCGACCTGAAAAGCTTTGAGGATTTGGTCCGCATGAATCTGGCCGTTTTCGGCCAAACTGACTTCGACTACGTCATCACCCCCTGCGGGACCTGCACCGAGGCCTTCCACCACATCTGGCCCCTTATGGGCACGCGCCTCTCCCAGGCCGAACGCGGCCAAATTGCGCTGCTTGCCGCCAAGGCCATGGACGTCAGCGCCTTTCTCGTGGACAAGCTCGGCGTCCAGAGCGTTTCCCCTCTGGACCAAACCCAGAAGGTCACAATCCACGACCCCTGCCACCTGAAAAAAAGCCTTGGGGTATCCGCCCAGGTCCGCGCGCTTATTGGCGCCAATCCCCATCTTTGTGTGGCCGAAATGGCCGAATCGGACGTTTGCTGCGGCTGCGGCGGCTCGTTTACCCTTCAGCACTACTCCACATCCGCCAAGATCGGCAAAAAAAAGCGCGACAACATCGTCGCCACGCACGCTGACATCGTCACCGCCGGGTGTCCGGCCTGCATGATGCAGATCTCCGACATGCTTTCCCAGGCCGGGGACCGCATCGCGGTCAAACACCCTATCGAATTGTACGCGCAGAGTCTCAAGTAGGATGTCGTAAACCCTTAACGGAGGATGTGTGAATGGACGCCTGGACCCAAGTCTATAACCCCGTGGCAGGCAGCGTCGGGTGGTCCGCCCTGATAGCGGGCATCCCGATCTACGCCCTGTTCTACCTCTTGGCTGTCAAACGCATGGCCGGACACCTAGCGGGCATCGTCGCCTCAATTCTCACCCTTATTCTGGGTATCGCGGCCTGGGGCATCCCGGCCGTCACCGGCATAAACTCCTACGTGTACGGTTTTCTCACCGGCCTCTTCCCCATTGCCTGGGTCGTGCTCATGGGCGTCTGGCTTTACAACATGACCGTGGAATCCGGGGAATTTGAAATCATCAAAACCTCCCTGATCAGCATAACGGATGACCGCCGCCTCCAGGCCGTACTCATCGCCTTCGCCTTCGGCGCCTTTATCGAAGGCACGGCGGGCTTCGGCACGCCCGTGGCCATCACCGCCGCGATGCTGATGGGCCTGGGCTTCAACCCCCTCTACGCCGCCGGCATCTGCTTGCTTGCCAACACGGCCCCCGTGGCCTTCGGTTCGGTGGGTATCCCCATCCTCGCGCTCTGCTCGACCCACGGCTTCGACCCGCTGACCATCTCCAAAATCGTGGGCCGCATCCTGCCGACCCTTTCCTTTATCGTGCCCATCTGGCTCTCCGTCACCATGTGCGGGTTCAAAAGGACCAAAGAGGTGCTGCCCGCCCTTCTCGTGGCCGGTCTCGCCTTTGCCATCACGCAGTTTCTGGTGTCCAACTTCCACGGCCCGACCCTGCCGGACATCGCCTCCGCCGTCGTGACCATCATCGTCCTGCTCGGCTTCCTGCGCGTCTGGAAGCCCAAGCACGTATTCCACTTCCCTGACGAGCCGCCGTCCACCGGCGTCGTGAAGTGTACGTATTCCGGCGGCCAAGTCCTTCGCGCCTGGCTGCCCTATCTCTTCATGGCCATTCTGGTGTTCCTCCAGGGCTGGCCGTCCATCAAGGCCCACCTGGTAGTGCCCGGCGTAACCTGGGCCTTCCATTGGCCAAGCCTCGACAACCTGATTATCTCGCACGGCAAGCCTCTGCCGTATGTTTACGCGTTTCAGCCGCTGGCCGCTTCCGGGACCGTCATCCTGGTAGCCGGGCTTCTGGCCGTCCCCTTCATGCCCAAGTACGGCTACGGCAAGGCCATCGCCTGCCTCGGCCGCACCTTCATTCAACTGCGCTGGCCTATCTTTACCATCGGCAACATCCTGGCCCTGGCCTTCGTCATGAACGCCGCCGGCATGACCACAACCATAGGTCTGGCCCTGGCCGCGACCGGCGCCATATTCCCCTTCTTCGCCCCGATCCTGGGCTGGCTGGGCGTGTTCCTCTCCGGCTCGGACACCTCCTCCAACGTGCTCTTCGGCGGCCTGCAAAAGACCACCGCCCAGGCGATCGGCCTGAATCCCAACCTGATGGCGGCGGCCAACAGCGCCGGCGGCGTCGTCGGCAAGATGATCTCGCCCCAGTCCATCGCCGTGGGCGTGGCCGCCACCAACCAGCAAGGCCAGGACGGCAACCTCTTCCGTTTCACCGTCCTGCACTCGCTGGGGATGCTGCTCATCATCTGCGTGATCGTCCTGCTGTTTGCTTATCCGCTCAGCGGGCTCTTGCCTGTTCTGGCTCAGTAAAAAACACATGGGATGTGGGGGCGCTGCCCCACTCCCCCGCCAGGGAGGTGTGACCTCTCTGGACCCTGCAAATAAACTTCGCGGCCGTATCAGCCAAATGGCTGATACGGCCGCGAAGTTATTGAGGGGGTCTGGGGGAAATCATTCCCCCCAGCGGGGTGCAGGGGCAGCGCCCCTGCTATTTGCCGGTGAGTTTCAAGCGCTTCACCACGTTGGCTGACGCCTGGGCGGTATAGGCTTCGGGGGAGAGGCGCGCCTTTTCCTTGGCGGAGATGACCAGTTCGGGCCGGTTGACGAGGTTCTTTTTGGGCGTCACCTCGTATTCGGGCGGGAAGGTGTTGGTGAAGTACATCTCCTGGAAGCCCGCGAATTTGAGGCTGTGCGCCGTGGCGTCGAGGATGGCCAGCTCGGAGGGTTCGATGAGGCCCAGTTCCTTTGCCCGGATCAGCCCGGCCACGCACTCGCCCCCCTGGGTGCAGCTGATGTGGCCGTGCCGGTTAGCCAGGAGCATCCCTTCGATAATGGCCTGTTCGGTGACTTGAAGCACCTGGAAGGAGCCGGGGCCACCGATTTTCTCGTAGAGTTCGGCAAAATGTTTGACACGCGGAAAACTGACCGGGTTGCCGATCATGGCCGCCTGCGCGCAGCTTGGCTGGACCGTGACAGGCGCAAAGACGCGCTCGGTTGGGTCGTTTGCGGCATAGTAGCGATAGACCGGATCGGCATGGGCGGACTGGACGCCGAAGATGCGCGGCAGAGACGGAATGATCCCCAGGCGTTTGAGCTTCAAAAAACCGCTCATGATGGCGGTTATGTTGCCCGCGTTGCCGATGGGCACGAAGACGGCCTTGCGGTAGGTGTCCCAGTCGTACCATTGGGCTATTTCAAAGGCGTAGGACTCCTGGCCCAGGATGCGCCACGCGTTCTTGGAGTTGAGCAGCGCCACCCGGTAGTTGTCGGCCAGATGCTCCACCACCTTCATGCAGTCGTCGAAGACGCCCGGAATCTCCAGCACGACGGCCCCGCTGCCCAGCGGCTGCGCCAACTGCTGCGGCGTGACCTTGCCCTGGGGCAGGATGACCACAGAAGTGACGGGACGGCCCACGTAGGCCCCGTAGAGCGCGGCCGCGGCCGAGGTGTCGCCCGTGGAGGCGCAGACGGTCAGCACGCTGTCCCAATTGTGCGTGCGGATCAGGCTTTTAAGATAGCTGAAGGCGCAGGCCATGCCCCGGTCCTTGAAGGAGCCGGAGGGATTTTGGCCGTCGTTCTTGAAGGCCATGGGCGTACCGAGAAATTTGGAGAGCGCGGGGCTGGCTTCGATGATGGGGGTATCGCCCTCGCCCAGATAGACGATATCCTGGGGATCGAGGATCGGGGCCATGAGTTCGTAGAAGCGGAAAATGCCCCGAAGCGCGGTATTTTTGGAAGCGGCGCGCTTGTCAAAAAGCGACTTCCAGTAGGTCGGCGGATTTTCCTCCAACGATTCAAAGGAGGTATCCGTAAGCACGAACACGCCGGAACACTTGGGGCAGGTGTAGTGGAGTTCGTCGGCGGGGAATCGCGCCCCGCACCCCAGGCAGAGATACTCCATACGGCCGCGATAGGCGGGAAAATCGCTCTTCATGGTTTTTTCTCCATAGTGATCCTCAAGAAACAAGGGCGGTTATGGTCTGCCGGACTATCTCGCGCGGCGCGGGCCAGACCGCCTCCGCAATCATGGTGACCATGACCCCGCCAAGGCCTGTTTTGACCACAAGCCCGAGCATCCGGCCCCACATGGCCCCTTTGGCCGCGCGCCAGGCCTCGTCGCTTGGCCTGCCGTGCATGCGCTCAAAGGCGTAGCACCCGACATAGGCCCCGGCCACAGCGCCGATAAGCGCCCCAAAACCCATAAGAAACGGCGCGCACACGATAGCGCCCCCGATCGCCCCGAGAATGGCCCCGATGTTGCCTCTATTGGTGCCGCCGTACTTTTTGACGCCATACGCCTGCGCCGCATACTCCACCACCTCGCCAGCCAGGGCCAGCCCGGCGAGCGTCATGTAGTAACTTATCCCAAAATGCTCGCCCGGATGGATGAGCGCCCATACCCACGCCAAACCCAAAAGAATCCAATTGGCCGGCAGCATGAAAATGTTCAGGCCCAGCACCAGCACCAGAAGGATGATGAAGAAAATCGCCCAAAGAATTGACATAAATGATGTACCTATGGATGAAGAATAACGCTTTTGTCCTGTGGTTTGCCTGGGTTGGGATTCGCAGCCAGGCCTGACCGCACGGACCAAGACCTTTTTTTCTCCAAGCTCCGCCGGAGTTGATGGGCGGCGAGGCTGTGCGTAGCCAATCCCGCAAGGGATCGTCTTCAAATCGATCCCTTGCGGGATTGGCCAAGCATAGCCGAGCCGCCTTCGCTAGTCTTTGCCCCTATTATCCAGCACGCGCTGCGCTTTGCCGGTTTCCTGACCCAGGGAGTTGTGTTCCACCAGGTCCACCTTGGGCGTCACGAGTATTTCGTCGCGCAGCCTGCGGGCGATCTTGTCTTTTAATTTGGCGAGCGCGCGCATGTCTTCCACGAAAAATTCGTCTTTGATTTCCACCTTGACGCGCATCTGGTCAATGGAGTTTTCGCGGGTGAGTTCGATCAGGTAATTGGCGCCCACTTCGGGCAGTTCCATGAGCGCGGCCTCGATCTGCATGGGGTAGATGTTGACGCCTTTTATGATGATGAGGTCGTCGGAACGGCCTGCTATGCGGTCCATGCGGACGTGATGGCGTCCGCAGGGGCAGGGGCCGGGCAGGATGCGGGTGAGATCGCGGGTGCGGTAGCGGATGAGCGGCATGCCTTCCCGGCACAGGGTGGTGAGGACCAGTTCGCCGATTTCGCCGGGCGCGGCCGGCTCAAGGGTGACGGGATTTATGATTTCGAGCAGATAGGCGTCTTCCCAGAGGTGCAGGCCGTTTTGTTCGGGGCACTCGAAGGCCACGCCCGGACCGTTCATTTCGGTCAAGCCGTAAGAGTTGTAGGCTTTGAAGCCGAAGAGGTCTTCCAGGCGGCGTCTGGTCTGCTCCGAATAGGGTTCGGCCCCGATCAGGGCGATGCGGATGCCGAGATCTTTGGGCGAAAAGCCTTGTTTTTCGCAGGCCGCGGCCAGGTAGAGAGCATAGGACGGAATGATGTGGATGGCCGTGACCTTGAGATCCCGGATGAATTTCAATTGGCGCAGGGTGTTGCCCGCGCCCATGGGAATGGTCACGCAGCCCAGGCGTTCGGCCCCGTAGTGCATGCCAAGCCCGCCGGTGAAGAGGCCGTAGCCGGGGGTATTCTGAAACACGTCGTGGGCGCGTATCCCCACCATGTGCATACAGCGCGCCGTCAGAGACGCCCACCAGGAGAGATCGGAGGCGGTATAGTAGAGTATGGTCGGATTGCCGGTCGTGCCGGACGAGGCGTGGACGCGCACCATCCGGTCCATGGGGACGGCGTTTAGTCCATCGGGATAGGAGGCGCGCAGATCCTTTTTGGTGGTGAAGGGCAGGCGGCGCACGTCGTCAAGCGTGCGTATGGCGTCCGGGGTGATGTTATGCGTTTTGAAAAGGGAGGAATAGAAACGGGAATGTTGCGCCCGCTCAAGCGTGGTCCGCAGGCGCGCGAACTGCAGGCGCGAGAGATCGTCCCGCGAGAGGGCCTCGGCTTTATCGTAGAACATGAACGCACCTTCAAGTTTGCGTGACGGCTCTATACCCCATATTCCGAGGGAGATGGGATGCCCGAGAGATTTTCAAACGACGTGGATTCCTTGTAAAAGAGAAGCTTGACCATCCCTGTGGGACCGTTGCGCTGCTTGCCGATTATTATCTCGGCCACATTGTCCTCCGGGGTCAGTTCGTCCTTTTTCTTGTAGGCCGCCTCCCGGTAGAGGAAGATAATCACGTCCGCGTCCTGCTCGATGGCGCCCGATTCGCGCAAATCGCTCATCATGGGGCGCTTGTTGGGGCGTTCTTCCACCTTGCGGTTCAGCTGCGAGAGCGCGACCACGGGCAGGGAGAGTTCCTTGGCCAGGGCTTTCAGGTTGCGGGAGATGTCGGAAATTTCCTGTTCGCGCGAGTCCACCCGGCGCGCGGAGCGCATAAGCTGGAGATAATCCACCACCACCAAGCCCAGGTCGTGTTCGGCCTTAAGGCGCCTACAGCGGGCGCGCAGCTCCATGGCGGTCAGCGCGGCGGTGTCGTCCACGAAGATGGGCGCGGGAGACAGCGAATTGGCCGCCTCGAAGAGCTTGGCCCAGTCGTTGTCGTCCAGGCGGCCGCGCCTAAGCTTCGAGAGATCCACCTTGCCCTTGGAACAGAGCATGCGCATCATGATCTGCTCTTTGCTCATCTCCAGCGAAAAGACCGCGGTGGGCACGGAGTAGTCGCAGGCCGCGCGCATGGCCACGTTCATGGCGAAGGCGGTCTTGCCCATGGAGGGCCGCCCGGCCACGATGATAAGATCCGACGGCTGCAGGCCCGCCGTGTATTCGTCAAAGGTGTAGTAGCCGGTGGCCACGCCGGTGACCAGCTCGCGGGTTTCGGAGCGTTTTTCGAGCTGCTGAAAGACCTGATCCACCAGGGTTTTGCTGGAGCTTAGGGTTCCGGTCTTTTGGTCGTCGGCGATGGCGAACACGGCCTGTTCCGAGGCGTCGAGCAGGGCGTCGGTCTCTTCGGCGCCCTCGAAAACGTTTTCGATGATGCCCGACGCGGCGGCGATGAGGCGGCGCTTGACGGCCTTGTCCCGGACGATTCTGGCGTGGTGCGTGGCATTGGCCGCGCTGATGGTGGCCCTGGCCAGTTCGGCCAGATAGACCGGCCCGCCCGCCTCGTCGAGCTTGCCCATGCGGGAAAGCTCATCGCCCAGGGTGACCAGGTCCACGGCGATGGAGCGGCGGGAAAGTTCCAGACAGGCCTGATAAATGGCGCGGTGCGCCGGGGAGTAGAAGTCGTCCTCGCCTAGGAGATCAATGACGGTATGCAGGACGGAATTGGTGATTAAAATTCCGCCCAGAACGGACTGCTCAGCCTCCGGGCTGTGCGGCGGCACGCGGCGCAGGAGTTCGCCGGAGACCCGTTCGAGGGTGCGCGGGGCGAGCCGAATTTCCGGCTCGCCCGCCCCGCCGCGAGAAGACTTACGCCTGGGCTTCAACGGAGGGCTGTCCACTGTCCTCGCCCGCCTGTTCGGAACCCTCGGCAAACTTTTCGCCCTGACGGCACACCAGAACGCGCACCAGACCGCGCACGCCGGCGTGGAGTTTCACTTCCACCTCGTGCACCCCAAGCGTGCGGATGGGGTCGTCCAGAACGATCTTTTTGCGGTCCACCACAAGGCCCTGGGCCTCCAGACCGTCGGCTATCATGGCCGAAGTGACCGATCCGTAGAGCTTGTCGCCCTCGCCCACGCGCACCTCGATGGTGACGGTGGCGTCGGCCAATTTTGCGGCCAGATCGGACGCCTGGCCGCGCAGGCTGTCCATTTTGGCCTGGAGCTTTTTGCGCTCAAGCTCGAAGACCTTGAGATTGCCCGGGGAGGCCAGCATGGCCAGCCCCTGAGGGATCAGATAGTTGCGGCCGTAGCCGGGCTTTACGGCGACCACGTCGCCTAACTTGCCCAGGTTTTCCATATCGGCGCGCAGGATGAGTTGTATGGCTGCCATGGCGTCGTTCTCCTACTGCATCTTCTTCAAGAGTTCGGCGCTGTGGGTGGCCGTGTAATAGACCAGGGCCATCTGGCGGGCGCGCTTGATCTGGGTGGTCAGGCGGCGCTGGCATTTGGCGCAGGTGCCGGTGATGCGCC
>Ga0123354_10003856_pt1 | contig 20954 bp, 7 predicted proteins | sample TergutLab28metaG_2_FD_97872 | JGI IMG/M metagenome (GOLD analysis project Ga0123354, IMG submission 97872) | Labiotermes labralis P4 segment gut microbial communities from Petit-Saut dam, French Guiana - Lab288 P4 | ecosystem: Host-associated > Arthropoda: Insects > Digestive system > Gut ...
AGGAGGAGGAGGAGGAGGAGAAGAGAAGAAGAAGAAGTGGGAGGGGGACACGAGGGAGGTACAATATATCAGCTATGAGATTTGCTGGCTTATAGACTATGAAACTATGTAGTCTGGTGGGTGGTTACTAGCATTCCATATATTTTAAATACGTAGTAGCTTCAGGAAGTTCCCGGAACTCGCTGGTATAATTTACAGGAATTACTACCGTGAATACAAAAAAGCGCATTGACCTTCTTCGTCGCCTTAGGGATGCGGTCAGAAGGAAACGCCCCGAAAGATGGAGAATCAACAGTGCTTTAGCACACCGGTTGATTTTGGTCAAGGATTTCGTAGGAAAGAACAATGTGACAACACTGGAGCATCCTCCATACCCACCTGACATGGCTGCAGCTGATTTTTACCTTTTCCTTGGACGGAAATCAGCAATGAAGGGACGGCGCTTTTGTGATGCTACCGACATTTTTAAGAATGCGACGGAAGAACTGAAAAGGCTTCCACAAAATGGCTTCCAGAAATATTTCCAACGCCTTCACACTAGTTGTTAGAAGTGTATACTTGCATAAATTTGAAGCAAATTTAACTTAAATGACTGTATTGTTTTTGTATCTCTCAGAAATAGAGTAATTCCAGGAACATTTTGAAGCTATCACACGTAAGAATAATGAAAGTTCTCACATCTCCTTAGGTTATATTATTCATAACAAACTTCCGATAAAAGAAAGGCTCACGAGTTGTTCATTACCGAGCAGAAAGTAACGTTAGCGCTACTTTCATTCGCTGATAACGTAAGTCGTGTTTCCACTTCCAAAATGACGAATGGTAATTTAGACAAGTTAACATTATAGATAATTTACATGAGCAGATAATTTGTTTCGAGGCGAAAACTGCTAGGTCGATCAGGTAGGTACTTTTAAAATCTAGGTTGGCTTCTAAAAGTTTTATCCGTAAGTTCTGCGTACTGCAATACTTTGTCTTTTACCTGATCCGGTGATTGACTCCATTTTTTTTTCACTGACCTACCTGACTTAATACAATTCTTTCCTTAACCCCATGACGTTAATGTTAATTTTTCCTTCTTTAATTCAAGGCTGTGTACAGTGTTAAAAATAATATTCTTGTTTATTGTAAATGCTACGCTATATTCAACATATGTGTGTTGAATATGTGAGAAGTAAAGTGTGTTTATTAACTTTTCTATCGTCATACACTCAACAAATCTATCAACAAATTCACTCAGTACAATACAGTAAAACACAAATCACAAAATACAATTCGTGATATCACTGGAGTTGCCCTCTTAAGGGAATGTGTTATATTACACTCCCAGAGGGTAGCACTCCGCTGCCGAAACATGTAAGAGTCGATACAAATGAATTTTATTTTATGGCTTGTATTTTAGTGTATTGTGTTGAGTGCATTTCTTTTTTTATATGTTGAAAGTTTTCCGCTTCCAATTGAAAGGTAACAAATATGCTACTCTCTGCACTTCTTACTAGCTGTTGAGAATATAGGACTTTACTTTTATTTATTTTATTTATTTACTGAGTCGCATGACGTAATTTCTGGCATATGTCTGCAAACGCTACGTTTTTCTGCAGTGAACATCCCGTGTATTCATCATAGGTTTACAGTATTCTTGGAATATTGTATTAACTATCATGCATTTATTTTTAAGTTATTAGCACTTGTTCTGTGTTTTGTTTTCTATTTTACAGCCTCTTGATCCTAGTACAATCATATTCTTTTTCCCCCCCCCCCCTCCCAACCCCAGTCCTGCTTTTTTCGCCTGTCTTCTTTGCAACTTCATTGAATTTGTTAAGCGAGGGTGCCCTAATTTCTCTGTTAAGTGGCATTTTTGACAGTGTGTAGCTACCTGAGTACCATTTTCTCGGTGATATGCGGCAGTTTATTGTTCAAGAGCACCACTGTCCTCTTCGACGTGTTTCTGGGCGTTTCAACAAAAGATGGAATTCACTATCCTACGCGCATAGGAGATATCTGCCCCTCTCCATACAGTTATTTGGCGTTTGGAGTTAGTTAGCGAACCTGCTGTCACATGCTATATGCTCGGCTAGTATGAAAGAGTGGCTTTAGCTGAAAGAATGATCAACTGCCAAATCTCCCAGAATATCATTTTAAAAAAGGGTTTTTTTCGCTTTGCCTTTGTTGTTGATGACTTTTTTCCTTTGTCGCATTTTTTGTTTTACTAACATTGTCCCGTCTATAAAGGGCCAGTGGGGAACATGGTCTCTCATAGCAACAGGGCAGAACACAGAGTGATAGCAACACGGAACAAAATTCTGAGGAAATTATTTGTACATAACAGAGATGAAGCAACAGGAGCATATAGAATAACAGGTAATGAGCAGCATCATAATTTTTTGTTCTCGTCGTATGTGAGGGCGAAGAAATATGGGGTGTGCGGGATATGTAGCACTTACAGGGGGGAAAAGATATTCCAAAATATGAATTTGAATACATGAAGAGACAACTAAGAGACCTAACCATAGATGGGTGCCTAACCTACCGATGAAAATGCGTCTTAAAGAGTGGGAGTGGAATAAAGTCGTAAGGGTTCAATACAATGTTGGAACTTCTTGTCCAATAGAAGCTATCACTGTCTCATCCTGAAGATGGAAGCAGCGTCTTTCTCCAAAACATTGATATCCGCCTATCACATCAAAGAGTGTCACAAATCACGAGACCGCGGCCTGAAGTGTGAAGCAGGATGTCTGCTCCGTGCATGTAATTAAGGAAGAATATGTCAGTGGGATCACAGTCCGAAGAACTTTGTCGGCAGACGTCGTTGGAGCCCCCCCCCCCCTCTTCATACCTTAACCACTGAACACTCTGACACACGAAATAAGAGTTAATTAATTAATTAAGGATGGACTCCGCTTCGTGGAATTAGACTAATTAATCTATTTCCATGAAGCGGAGTCCGTCCTGTACAGCTCAGTTCCTCAGCAGTCAAGAAATTCCTCGCATTTTTTGGTACACGAAGGAGCCCGCCGCTTGTCCGTATCTTCAGCCAGATCATTCCACTCCACGACCTTTCAACTGATTTTTTTTAAGATTCGTTCTACGAGTAACATTATTTGTACATCTAGGCCTATATCTTCTAAGAGGTCTCTTTTCCACAGATTTCCCCACCTAAACCCTGACCATTTATTCATTCCTTCATAGGAACTCTAATATAAGTACACGTGCGTTTATTAGCCTGTGCTGTAGCCGTGTTGTCGTACTCATGTAATGCATATGCATCATAGTTCTAACTTAAGATAGGACAGGATTATATTAGACTTATTTAAACCATCCTAAAATCGCTTAATAACAACTGTTCCGAAGTGCTGCTGTAGTTCATTTGGGATGCCTTTCATTCCACTACTGGTCGCGCGCTGTCAGGTTGTGTGTCGTGTTCCTGCAGGGCACATTACGCGCGGCATCTTTGTGTTGATCAGCACTTGGGGATTTAGAAGACGGTCTCACGTAGAAATATCAGAGACCATTTTGATTCTGTGTTAAGGTTCACAAAAAAAGAGGGAACAGTGGGGGTAAGATGGACTTTCCAAGACAACCTCGCTTGACCTAACAAACGCGGTTCTTTCCATTCGGGCAATCAGCGAAACCTGCCAAAAACCCTGGTGATTGCTTCCACAATTCTGTCTTGAAGCAAGGAAACTCTAAGGATAGGAAGAAGGAAAATTGAATCGCAAGACGGAACACCCAAAGAGCTATTAATTCTTAGGCAGACGGGCAAACATTTGTCGTTAGAAATCTTTCAAGAACTTGTGTTTTTTTTTTTTTTGAAAATTCTATTCCTGTTTAAAATTGGTTTTAATCTGTTAATTCTTATTGGTTATTGTAACTACACCCAGGTGTAATATTACGAAAGTTCCTTTCATCACAAGCTACGATTGGCCAAAAAAAAGAGCAAATACGAATTCAACGAAGAGCATCAACGAACTAAGCAATATAACGAAATTTTGTTAACGTTGGGAGGGCTGCTTTTAACCGGAAAAGTTTAATTTTTTTGTTTTGTTTTTTTGGAGGGCTACATGAGAAGCATGCGGTGCAAAGTTGCTACCCAAGATCCACGCTTCATTGCATGCTTTTCATTCAGCTGTCCCAAAGGAACAGTTTCAAAATTTCTGCACGAACCTAGCCCTCTCGTCTTTATCAAAATTTCTTCTTAATGCTGCTCAGCCAACACAGTGCTAGTGTATTTTCTGTTTTGCATACCCAAACAGTCCGTCACCCATCCCCTTCCCTTATTTACTTCCCAACTTTTAACACTGCCTCCATCCCACCTTTACCGGAGAGACGAGAAGTCACTGCATGGGAATTTTCAGAGCTGTAAATGTTCTTTTTCCACTTTATAAGTAATAATAATTCTAACGCCCCTTACTACACGACACATTTCGTCATTTATTTAAACATTCGTCCTAGTCGAGCTGATAACACTTCTACTTTATAAACTGAAGGGCTCAGGTTAAAATTTTGGCCCTTATATCTATTGTCCTTACTGGGAATTTTTATTGTTTTCGTAAGTTTATTTGGGAAGCCGCCTGGATTATTTAAAATTTGTTGGGTCAAGGCTTTTTTGTTCTACATATCTTCCAGCTCATTATTCGATCCTCTGTAGATAATATTCTCACACGCACTGTCTAACCTTAGGAACTGAATTTGCAGTTACATGCAACATGCTAGCACACACAGGATGTGTAGCTGTCCTTTACCAAAGGAAGGAATGGAAACAGAAGGAAATGATCTTCAAAGCATGCTCTATAATAACGACTGTCCGTCTGAACACACGAGAAACTTGCAAAAACAGTTATGTTTAATATGTAACAATATAGTATTAGCAGTTACGTACATGATTCGGCCATTTATATAAACATGCAAGGGAAGTGGAAGATTTGAATCTTACTTATATTTTTTAAATGTGAAATCTGACGCAGTCTTTAAAACACTTCTGGTGGTAAAATACTTATCTTATGATAAATATAGGACATATTGCAAAGGCCCCGTAAGTGAGATATCAGAGAAAAGGGCGAATATGTAACGTTTGTATCTTGACTCGTATTTTATGTTTTTGTAAAGAGTCCGTTGGTGAAACGTTTGGGCCGAAACATGTAGCTTATTGGTAATAGTATATTGTTACATAGTAAATATAGGTATGTTTGAGGGCGGTATTTTTTGTTTAATCGTTTTAAAACGCAATAGAATGCCCTGTATCAAATTAAAGCTGCAAATGTCAATACAGGATATTTTTAGTAACTCCTGTAGAAGAAGGTTAAGGTGCCGTGCTACAAATCGGAAGGTCACTGGTTCGATCCAAGCTCGTGTTAGTGGATTTTTCATTGACATAAAATCCTTCTGATCGCACATTGGCACTGGGGTCGACTCAGCCTCCAACAGAAATGAGTACCAGGAGTATTTCCTGGGTTAAAGGCGGCCGGTGCGTATGGTTGACAACCTTACCACCATCCTGTGCCGTTGTCACGAAATCTGGGAAACGTAACTTCCTGGAACCCTCTGGGCCCTTGCGGGCCTGTAACGGGACTGCTTTGCCTTTTACCCGTAGAAGAAGAATAAAACGGGATCTTTCTCACACGTTAGAAAAAACTACGAAAGTTTATAAAGTTTCTTGGGAGTACAAAATTGAGAATGGCATTCTGGGGGAAAAAATATAGACTGAACGTAATTTAATACACACAGTGCCACAGACTGATAACATTAGTAATTATGAAAGAAAGGCCTAAATTGCGATAAAAAGCATGTAGACCAAACGTCCCTTATGCCCTGTGATCTGACTGTTACTGAACTCTTATTAAATGGGGTTTCTTATTTACTTTTTCTAGTGCTTAGTACGCCCCGTGTCACCGGTGTAGTAACTTCTAACTTACGGCTATAGACTAAACAGATTCCCATGAGTACACCACGTAATCCCTCGGAAAACTAAAGGTTTGCCGCAGGGGAGCTTATTTGTTTCCATCTTCCGTTCGAGTCTTAAATTTCAACTAAGCTAGTACTGATATCCCACTTGCAGAATCGATCTAGCAGTTAATTTCTCCGCCTTAATTGGTACTTCCCCTACCGCAGTTGGGCTTCGCGTAGCGTCTAGTCCTTCCGCTACAGAGAATTAGTTACTTCTTCGATGTCGTTTTGCTGTAGTCTTCTGATTGAAATCTTCTTAATTCTTTAAAACCTTGTACAGTAACCGTCATCCTTGCTCTAACCTATCTACAGAACACGAAGAGATAAGGACGCTTTATTTTATACGGTCCGTGGACTGCCTGGTTTTTTTTCTCTTGATTTACATTTCAGGTACCATCAATACGTTTCATGCTAGCGAGATTTTATTCTTCCGCCGCTGTGTAGTTGGAAGTCTTTCTTCTGGGATGTTGTGCGGCCTACGTTGCTAGCTGCTTCCTGACGTTTTGGGACATTTTGTTGCTCCCATTGTCAAGGGTAAAGTAATCCAAGTAAGACCTTTGTAGATGGAATCGATAGGCCGCCCCGAAACGTCGATGACCAGCTGCAAACCTACGCCCCTTTGTGTCCCAGAAGAGCGAAGGCGTTAAATCATCCTTGTTTCAGCAATTTGCGCTTCTTCCTAAAAAAAGGAAAAATGGAACTTTACGAGACACAACGTTACTTGTGTTTGCTTTCCAACCAAAACTTTTGAACAAGTTACCCGATTTTCATGAAATTGTGTATGTATAGTCTGAGACTGGTGGGCCGGGTAGCTCAGTCTATATAGCGACTGACTATGGGCTAGACGGTCCGGGATCGAATCCCGGTGGGGCCGAGATTTTCCGCCCGTCCAGACCGGCCCTGGGACCGACCCAGCCTCCTGTACAATGGCTACCAGGTCTTTCCCGGGGTATAGGCGGTCGGGGCGTGGGGCTGACCCCCACCCTATCTAGAGTGCCGAGGTCCTAGAAAGAGTATAGCTATACCTCTACTCACCCTAAGAGCCATCGTGACCTATAAAAAGTGTGAAAACCTACCTAGTCTGAGACTGGAGGAAACCCTACCGGCATGCTTTTAAATTTCTTAAAATCAGCTGTAACAGTAAAGCTTGTGAATTTGTGAAGCGGAACGACACCAAAGCCGTTTAGTTTAAGGTTATGGAATGATTGGTCATAGATCCTGCTATGGGTTAAATTTTTTTTTACGAAATATTTTTGTAGAATGCAAATTAATAACGTAGCTGAAGTGCTAATATTGTCTTTATCTTTCTATCTGAGGAAGGAATATACCGAATAATTGGTGGTAGGTGTGTGACAATTAGGGACGGAAGTGGGCTGTAAGTATTGTATCCAAATATTATGTGTGAAATATTGTGAGTCAGAATTACAAAACATACCGACGGTGTGCAACTCTGAGACTGAATTTGAGAAGAATATGAATAAAGAATTATTACTTCAGTAGCCTATTGCATTTTGTAAACAATAGAATAAAATAGCAGTAATAATACAATAATGTAGCTGTTGGACTAGAAATTGATACAACATCTAAATCCCTTTTTCCGATTAGTGTCAACTTGATACATTTTCATCAGTAAGGTGGCATATCTCAGTCGGTGTAGCGAATAGGCTATAGGTTGAACGGACCGGGTTTCGAATCCCGACAGAGGGAAAATATTTCTCACTTTTTCAAAACGTTAAGACCAGCTCTGGTGCCCAGCAGCGATAGTGTGATGTTGATCACCCACCCACATCAAGTTCTCGGGTTAAGAATGGTCATGAGTTACAATTTTACGCCCCCAATACGCCTTCGTGGTCTAGACAGGGACAAATTCATTTGTACGTTTTAAATTTTGGTCACGTCTTAGTGTGAAATATTTTATGTTAATGTGGATGATCAAATTTAAAAGTAGTGAAATATATGTACTAGATTTATGCATTACTCGGTGACGTATTTCGAATCCCCTCCTGTACGGCGTCTAACGGTAACGTGTGTAATAAACAGCGAACTGGGAAATTTGTGTAACTCCTATTGTCCGAACTAAAGACCCTTGAAGAAGAAGGATCTTATTTATTCGACACTTCGGGAACAGATTATTTGGTGACGCAAAGTCATATCCGAGAATAATTGATTCCTCACTTACGTATATATCATCACACTCTGTATGTTCCGGTCATCTTACTAACGAACACTACTGCTTAAGGGCTTCGAACATTGAACTGAAACTAAACACGAATATACTACACGGTATCGACTACCGTACGCATGCGCAAACGTTTCCTCCCATTACTAGCGACACCACTCGGTAGGAGACCTACTTATCAATCATCCTACCTAATATATTTTGTCCCAGAAATAATTTAAGTTTACCAAACGATACCCTTTTGATACGATATATTCCTTTCGTTTAATTGAAAATATCTCACTTTCTATAACGTGACAGTTCAGTCATAAGCTTACGCTTGGCTGTGCAGTGTGGCTAGTGTCAAAAAGGAGCGAATGTTAGAAATAGTTTTCCGAATTTTAGTATCGCTGTTATGTACGAACAATAACTTCACCCATTCTGAAGTAATACAGCTGTCCGTTATGCAGCTGAGGTAATAGTGTCCCACAGAATGCCAGGCTGTCTCTCGAGAGCACTCAGACCCATAACCGCAGTGTGTCGGCCGGTCTTTTCTCTATCGTGGCTTTAATTTGGGCTTTTGCTAAGATACACTATTGTCCCAGTCAGAATTTCAAAATCCTTATTGCAGATGGCAGCAGCTGCTCGACACATCAGTGCCCGTCCAGCTGCCTCTTAGTGGAAATAATTCCTCGCTATATGCGAGATTTCGCACAGTTTCATAACCCTATATAATGGCGTAATTGTGTCCTCTCACTGCATTTCAGTCTGCTAGCGGGACTCGTCCGAGTAATCTGCTGGAAAATCGTATCCAAATGCCTTACGTTGGACACTTAACAGTTACAAAGGTAATAGCAGGCTGACCTAACCAACTAATTGTCACCTTTTATCAAGGATTTAACTAACTAACTCCATGGAGCGCATTCGCTCTTGAGAAGCTAACAGGTTCTCAGCTAGTCAAGAAATTTCCGAAATTTTATGGAACTCGAAGGTTCATTACCGTATTCACAAGAGCCCTCCACCTGTACATGTCCTGAGCCAAGGTTTTAACAAACAGATAATGGAATCCCTCTACAGGCCTATGCAAGCCCTGAAGGTTCCAGCAGATTGAGGCTCCCATATTTCCAGCCAGTTGGCATATGAAGGAAGGAAGGTCGTCAGCCATACGTGCCGACCGCCTTTAAACCCTAGAAAATATTCCTGGTACTCATTTCTGTTAGAGGCTGAATTGACACCAGACCATAATGTGGCCGGTAGGATTAAGACAGTGACATCATCAGGAATCGATTTTCCAGCTTGTAGCGCATTGCCTCAACGATCTGCGTCACCACGTGCCCCTGACAAATAGATATTTTAGGTTCGCTATATATGTATAATATATATACGTGTTATGACGTGTGTCCTTAAAATTCGAGTGAAAAAACAGACGTTGAATATGGCTCGCTATTTTTGTGTTAGGCATGAATTTAGGCTCTTTAGAATTAGACTGGAATAGGAAGGGATAAAAGGGCCTGGCGATTGTTATTACGCTTTGTGAAGGTCTTAATTCCATTGCGTATATGATCATTGTTAAGACCTTTCCATGTTTGTTCAGTTTATCTTTTGACTTTCTCTGGTCAGTTACTAACATGACTGCGTTCAGTGCACCTACCGTGGTGTCACCAGATACGCTTTTAATACCAACTAAACGCACGTTGTCTGTTACCTACACACATTTCATACGTTTCTTACGTGTTGGGGTGCTTGTGTACCATCATCAGAGAGAAAAACTGTGCCAATTGTTTGAATAACCAACTACTGCTATGACATTGCTACCTATGGGTTCAGCTCTGTAGCTTATATGTCAGGAACATACGTACATTTTATATATATATATACAGCTATACCTTCATATATATATATATATATATATATGAAGGCACAGCTGTACGTTTTTTTAGAAACACTTGGTGGTGTACAGTGGATAAAAACATATAATGGTATTACTGTATTGTCTCAATTCTAAAACTTTATGGTTACATTCTTTTTTAACATTAAATATGTTTATATAATTGTTTTTATAAAGGACATCCCGTTGTGTTTAAATTTACAAGGTAAACAAATTGTTAATATTTACCGTCAAACACAACAATAGTATATTAGTTATTAGTTTATTTATTATGGTGGCTACATGTTGCGGTCATTCTTGCCCATCTTCAAGCCAACTTATAGAAACTTAAGGTAAAATCAGTCCATATTTAAAAAAATTATGTGTGGTTTAATGTAAGTAATTTGGAATCCCATAACATATAAATATGCACGGACTGTAACTTAAAGTTCTATGAATTGGCCTGAAGATGATCACGAATGACCGAAACATGTAGCCACCATAGTAAATAAACTAATAACTAATATACTATTCTTGTGTTTGAGGGTAACTATTAAAATTTTGTTTACCTTTATATAATTGGCTGATGGTAGAGTTTTTAGTTGGTATTAAAAGATGTCTGATGTCATACAGAGTGCACGGAATAGAATAAAAATAACTACCGTGGTGCATTCCTGTTTCTTCAATTACCGACCAGTCGTAAATGCTTCTTTGCATGCGTGCATACTGTTTCATGCTACATTCCGACGGCTACAATTTGTCAGCCATCCACACGACGTCTCTTACCTGCGCGGAAAATAACTTGTAAGTTTTTCAATGCGAACTGTTACTTTCATTATCAAACTGGCTTACATAATTTTGGTTATAAGGTGGGGGTTGATGACAAGAAGTGAGGCCCTTACGTGGTGTGTTAGGTGTTTCAGGTTTCTAGCAGTTTGGATAAGTGACTCTATTTCAGGTGACACAGAAGGGGCCGAAATAATGGGTTGTTACCTTGTAATTTGAAATTTATTAGACGTTATCTTAAACGTAATAACAAAACTTACCATCGACCATAAGATCTCTGTTATACGATGAGAATTTTCTAACACTCTGTAGAATAAAAACTTAAAAATTGTGAAATTTTGCGGCACCTTGTAAAATTCTAAATATCAATCGAAAGACGGGAATGAATCCCGTTTCTTTTTCTTACAGTGTAATCTGACTTGTGCAAGAAGCAGCTCTTAACACAAATTTTCGTGTCAATGACTTGGTAGTAAACTGAATTACGCTGCCAGCTGTAACTTTTTCTAGCCTGTAAACGTGCTCGTAAGTGCGGTTTCCTAGGATATGAAACATTATTTTAGGGACCTTTTTCGTTGAAGAAAGATTGTAAATCCGTAGCCTGAAACGTGCATAACACGTGTATGGGTTCACTGTTTTTATTATAGCACTATTGTGAGGGCAGTGCGGCGAAGAAATGGCATGCACCGTCGAAAATTGAGCGTCGGCATGCGGAAGAGGTGGATTGAAGACATTCAGTTACAGACCGCAATTTATTTTTTTAAAAAATGGTAGATTAATTTCGCCAAGAATGGCAAGAGGAATTTCGAGGACGTGAAGGAATAGAGAGACAATACGATAACATACAAAAACGGAAACCTGCAACAGTAATATCATTTTCTTACATTTTCTCAAATAGCTGTATATTTTGGGACAGCCTTAAACGTATGGCACTTCTGTCACTGAAACATATGCATGGGATAGTTGTTCATACTTCATTCAAAATATTGCATCACTAAATTAACATACATACATACATACGTACGTACGTACATACATACGCATACATACATACACACACACATACATACATATATACGTAAAACATACATACATAAATACGTACGTACATAAATACACACATACGTACGTACATACATAAACACATACGTACATAATACACATACATACATACACACATACATACATACGCACATACATACATACGTAATACATACATACATAGACATACACATACGCACATACACATACATACACACGCACATACATACATACGTAATACATACATACATAGACATACACACATACATACGCACATACACATACATACACACATACTTACATACATACGTACATACATACACACATACGTACATACATACACACATACACGCATACATACAAACATACATACATACGTACATACACATACATACATACATATATACGCACATACATACATACATATACATACTTACACACACACATACACACATATATACATAATACATATATACATACATACATACGTACATACATGCATACACACATACATATATACACATAGACATACGTACATACATACATACGTCCATACATACATACATACGTCCATACATACACACATAATTACATACATACATACACACATACTTACATACATACATACAGACATATACACACACATACATAATACATACATATATACATACATACATACACACATACATACATTTCATACATACACACATACATACATACGTACATACACACATACATACATACACACACACACACATACATACATACATACATACACACATACATACATACATTTCATACATACACACATACACACACACATACATACATACATAAATACGTGTGTCAAAAACACAGTAGGATGTGAAATATCACTGGGCGCGATTACAGGATTCGTTCAAATAAAATTTCCAGCGTTTAAGAGAATTTGGATGTCAAGGAATGTCGTAAAGGAAAGTATCAAAATGTATTATGCAGCAGACTTGTGATTTCAAAAACGAAAATCTTAAGCATGCATACAAAGAGAAAGCTAAATCACATTACAAGCCGAAACTTTGTAACTGCATTATGGAGATTTGAATGGTAACAGTCGGAAGTTGTGTGAAGTTAGCCGTGGCAGACGATTTAACGTGAGATTGAATGTGAGAAGCCTGTAACGCGTCAGGCCGTATTGCTTTAGTAAAGGGAGGGAATCTGTAATGCCGCGAGGTGTATCGTGTTTGTTGCCTTTAGAACCTTTTAATAACACTGCTTGTATTTCGACAAATATTTGTATTTTAGAGTTTAACCACAGTAGAATCGTACCCTTTCTTGTGTTGGTACAGTACGCACATTGCTGAGGTAACCAGTTTTGCGAATGTTAGAAACCTAATGGGAAAACGCATATCAAAGTAGGGACGTAGAACATGGGGAGACCAATATGGGCCACATCTTGTCTGTGTGCTTTCATCTGTTGTGTAGACCTATACGTTAACCTCTTAATTAATATACTCATAATTTAGGTGAATAAATGTGCGTTTAACAAGTATGTGTCGCAGTAGGGTTAAGATGAAGCCACTTCCATTATTTAGCAGCAAAATGTGTTTTGAAACCTCCTGGTGGACGGACCTGTTGTTTTGAGACAGTACCCGTAATTCTCGCACTAAAGTGATTAAATTCCCATTTCAAGCAGAAACACTATGGCACCTCTATTTAGTGAGTAAGCTAATCACATATCTAACACCATGGATGAGACAGTCCATTCTATTAACGCTTACGCTGCTAACATGGAGAATATGGTGAGCTACTAATAATGCCAGCAGATGGCAGATGGGATTTAACTCGGCGTTTAAAGGGCTAATTCGCCTGGGTAAGCAAGTCTTCGTCTTTCATGGAACCTTCATATTCACTGAGGTATTTTCACTGGCTCGCCAGTTAAAAAAATCCTGAGTGGACTTAATTTAATTTGTACCCACACAAAATGTTTCTGTAAAGTTCGGTCTTAAAATTTAGAGTTCCATTTGTGTTTAGGTCTCCCGTATGTTTCTTCCATTTAGGTTCTCAATGTAAAATTCTGTACCGGTGTACGTATGCTTGCTACAGGCATATTGCATTATCTGTCATTCCATCTCTGAAATCATATTGGACGATAAGCAGAACTTTCTGTGTTCCTCTTTATAAATTTTCCTTCACTGCCTTATTATTTCGTTTATAGTAGGTCCAGATATTTTTCTGTTCACCCTCTTTTCTAGCACTGTGAATCTATTCCTATTTTATTTTCTGTGATATGACGCCGCGCTGTCTGGTAGTTGTGTATCGAAATCTCTGAAGAATAAATATTTAGGGTTGGTCTACTGACATGAAGAGAGAGTGTCAAAGCACAGAAAAGACAATATAAGCCAGAGATTTGTGTTTCTGATAGTTGTATTGCGGTAGATTGAAGCCAATTTGACCTTGTCGACTGGCAAGTAGTCACTTGTCTAAACCTGGTTAAACCTGGAGAAACAATTTCGAACGACAGAAGGTTTTACGGCTGCAATATAGGTAATTAGAAGGAATACCGTACAAACATTTGCAGTTTCCATTTCAATGCTTTCAACTTCATGTCAACGGCCACTTCTTTTCATGTTATGTGCAAGGTAATCCGAGTGTGCGGGGTGCCCTGTTGGCTTTAAAGAACCAGAATACGCAATAAAATTTTGGGACATTTGAAGTTGCAGTTATTCTTGATGATGGAATTTTGAGAGATCTGCCTCAAGAATTGCAGATAAAACTTACGTATTTGTTATTTGCTTCAGGAACCTCCCTTTAGGTGACTCGATATGGACTGCATATCGTAGGGTCTATTATACGTAAGAAAAAAATAAGCAAATCATTCAGAAATCTTAAACTCTTTGAGACTTGACAAAATCAAGAAGTGTTACAACAACTCGCTGATATGTGATAGAGTATATCTTACTTTTAGTGCTGACGACGTCGAAATCCATAGGATAATGCTGACATGGAAGAAGTTGTTAGGAAAATTTATTGTGCTAGTGGCATTCGTAGTTTAACGTTCTTCACAGAGGGTGAATGACCTACAACATTAGCCGCACTTTATCCAAACGGGGTCGAGCGTCCATGGTAACAAATGTGACTCTCCCTCTGCACGAAATTTTGCAGATGAACTGTAAAAACTCGAAGTAAAGTTGTCCCTGCGCACGCAATAAAGTCATTTGTACGAGGGAGTGGAGTCATATTTCTTCCTGTTTTTGAATTCGGCTCTAGATGGAGGTGTGTGGTTAGCTTTGCACCTACAGTAAAGAGCCCCTGGCACCCCATATGTAGAAAACTTGCCGGACGCAAGAGCTGGTTTGGATACATTTGATACGTTTGCTCTTGCTGGAGAACGAACCAGGATTCCTTAATATTTCAACACCTGTCTTACATTTCCGTGTCGATTATTTCCCCATTGGGCCATATTGTGTATCGTTTACACCTACGCTGATTTCATGGCAGTATTTTCATTTTATACAGTTAGAGATTCTACGTACACTTGCAGAGCTGGGGTGGCGCAGTAGGTATAGTGTCTATGCTACGGCCTGGGCGGTCCGGTGTTCAAATCCCGGTAGGGACAAGAGATTTTTCTCTTCCCACCCAAACTCTTTTTCAGTGAGTACCACCGGGGGGTTTTTTTTTCGCGGGGTTAAATCAGCCTGGGCGTGAATTTAACCACTCATCTGTATCTAGTGACGATGGCAAGAATGAATGGAGCTGTCTTCTACTCCCCCTACGTGCCTTCATGGCGTGGACAAGTAAAACTTTAAATTTCCCGTTACTGACACCCATAGACGTAACTTACGGAGGGCAAATTGGGATGAGGAGGAAAGGTGTGTGTGTTTATTAAGGACTGGTTGAACCCATTCTTCGTCTTCTCTTTAACTGGACTGCTTCTTAAATTTCTTAACACCCGAGGTCGATTTTGCCCCCCCCCCCACCCCCGCCACTTACAATGTTATTAACCACGTTATGCCATTGGTGACCATTGTTGTGATCCAGCAACAACCAAATGTATTCAAAAGTATTCTCTCGGAAAGCAGTCGGTTTGAATGATGAAGGAATATCTCGAGCGAGTTAGGAATCATAATCAGTTATAACAAAGCCTCCCACTTTTACCATCACTGTGCTGCTGGACAATGTGCAGGAACATGAGCACCTTCTGACCCTCCACAAATATGATTACAGTCGATATTCGCCGTTCGTTTTCTTTTTAAGACGGAAACTGCGTACTAATGGTGCACAACGATGAATAGTCAATGCACCGCTCTGAAGAAGAGCCATGAGCTGCGTAAAATGGAACTTTGATCAGTTATATGTTTTATGCAACCTCTACCGCTGTAACTTTCCCGTTAAACTTAACGTCGTACATTGCCCATGCAACTATATATGAATAAGCTGTACTGAGTAGAAATCAATATAGCGTGTTCGTTCGTAGCGTGAACACAAGACATCGGATATTTGATTCCAGCACTTACTTCCTTTGAAGTAGGATTGAATCGTTGATGTTTGGACGCATCTATTATAACAAGAGCAAATTAAAATAATTTTATACTGTATTTTAACGACAATATTGATTTTAAGAATTGTAAGATTAATCTTCATAATAACAGTTCTAATCATATGTTCAATTCTTACCAATTAAGTTGAAACATAAGCTGCACAAGTTAAAAAGCACCTGAGCTCCCTGAAGATGGCCAACAGTTAAATCCGAAACATGTCGGAACATTAATTAATCAATAAACATATTGTACAGCACGTTGGTGTTAAATTTCACATAAGTTCTCCTTAACATTTTAGTGGGTAGTTAGAAGATAAAAGTCTTTGATGGAAAGAAATTTAGGCCATTTTCGTAATCGTTGTACGTTAAATATTTGGTAATAGGGCAGTGTGTCGATCCCAGTAGACGCGCGGTCTAAGGCATGGGTCTACGGTAGCTCGCTTGCTGGGATTGCGGGTTTGAATTCCGCTGGGGGTATGGATGTCTCTCTTTTGTGGGTGTTGTGTGTTGTCAGAGAGAGGTCTCTTGCGTCGGGCTTATCACTCGTCCAGAGGAGTCACACCGAATGCGGTGTGACTGAGATTGGTCGAGGAACCTCACAGGAGAGGCCTAGGCCTACTATGGCTGTCGAACAATGAAAAAATAGGGCAGTATTATTTATATAATGTGGCATTTGACCAATTTATTATTTTATTTATTTATTTATTTATGAATGATGTAGAACTTACTCAGTGGCTTTTATAAATAAAGTTTCATTGTTGGATGATTACTGAAAAATACAACCGTAAAGCATGTCGAAGGAAAATCTCCTATCTTAAATTTAGGTATTTTTCTATTTTACTGGAGGATCTTAGGAGAACTTTTAACATCTGAAACAGGATAACCGATTTTTAGGGGTTATTTTTGGCCCAAGGCCTCTCGAATATGAAACAGAATTTCTGCGCATGCCGTCCGGTAAATTACATCTAATTGACGTATCCTTGACCCATCCCTTGTATGTATTCGTACGTAAACATACTACCCGAAGTGTTAGCTACAGATGCTAGTGATATCGTTATTTTGGGGTCGTTAATGAAGAGTTAGACAGCAACCAAATCAACAAGCTCCAGTTTGCTTCATTAGTTCTGTTCTGTTTCGCTTTTACGTAGAATCATCAAAGATAATATACAGCGTATATGATGGAACTAGGTAAATTTAATAAAATGTTGGAAAATTGGTTTATGATTGTATAAATAACAACATTGCACATTAAAAACTGAGTGTAGTTAGTTTACATTGCAAAGCATTGGCGTTGGGTTTAACGTGATGTAAGGTACTTAGGAAACTGCTGGGTTCTTTTTATCGTATTTAGCTTGCACTCGAACCTTTGGTATTCATAAATTGCTTTGTTTTATATGCCTTATAAGAATTATGATTGATGATACGCACGAACCAAAATTATGGACAGAAATCAGAAAAAAAGGAGAGGAATTACATGAATAGCCGCCATGAAATAAAGAGTCAGTCGACGCATTTCTGTCAAATATGCTTTTTGATTTTCCGCAATTTTGTGGATTCAGTCTCAGCCTGGAGGAGTCAATTCCAACGTCTGAAATACCTTAATGAATTTTTGTGAATAGAACGAATAAGAATATAAAGATTTGGACAAAGAAGCAAGAAACATGTTTGAAGGTCTTGTAAAATTTAGATTCTGAATGAGAAAGAATGTAACATCGTTCATTGCCTTACATTAACTGTCATGTAACTGCGTGGTTATAAATGTTTTCAACTAATTAGATCGCTTTATGCGTTAATTCGCGTATGCTTGCATAGCGACAATAATACTTCGTTCATATATGGAGTACAAAATTCACTGAAGTGCTAATGCTGGATGTACACATGTGCAACCGAAAATTTACATATTACGGACTGACTCCACGTAATGCAGTGCACAAAACCGTAAAGTAAATGTCAGGAATTGTAACAGTTGTATCAAGTAAATTATATTATGATGTGACTGTACTTTTGTTTTATGTGACAATAACTAATATTGTGCGTCTGTAGTAAGTATTGTAATTTTGTCTGCAGCATTTCTGCCTGTTTAATGTTAGAATGAATGATGAATTTCCATCCGAAAATAAATACTAAATGGAGAAGTGACTGATACAGATTACACCACGAATATTTAAAAACTTTTGAACACTTTTTGTAATCTTCGTTCTCTGTTTGGTTGGTTTCAACGAAATAAAGTGCAGTCGATATATCTGCTGTCCTATTTTTCATCATGGCTGCTGGGTAGCGCGTGACGGAAGTTTGGTACCATAGTGGGGCTGAGGCAACGGGAGAATGTGGGCAAGGGTGTAGCAGTGTAACTGAAGAAACTGCCCTGCTTCACCAGCGAAAAAATCCAATTTAATCGACACTCACTGTTAATGAACTGGGCCAGGTTGATAGCACATCTAATTATCACCGCTCAACCTAAAATCGGGGATGTACTTTTCAGCTAATTTGGCTAGTTTTAATCCTGTTACATGATCAAAAATCGTGTGAACCCTTTAAACGCCCAATTAAATCCCATCTGCCATCTGCTGGCATTATTAGGAGCTCACCATATTCTCCACATTAACAGGATAAGGGTTAAATATGACCTCTTATTTAGCACACTACTTTGATAATTACAAATACATAGTAAATAAATGTTGCCGATCCCAGTGGCTGCGCGTTCTAAGGCGTGGGTCTATGGTTGCTCCTCTGCTGAAACTGTGAGTTCGAATCCTGCCAGGGCATGGTTGTCTGTCTCTTTTGAATGTTGCATGTTGTCAGGTAGAGGTCTCTACGTCAAACTGATCATTCATCCACAGGAGTCATACCGAGTGTGGTGTGTCAGAGTATGATCGTGAAGTATCGATGAGGAGGCCCTGGCCCACTAGGGCTGTCCAGCCTCGAGAAAAAATATGTTAAAAGATCTCACAACAATATTTATTTATTAATTAAGATATTAATACTGAGCCATATGTTTCGTCCCTTTACTGAGCCATATTCAGGCTAATGTGATCTGCCTTAAGGGAACTACGAATTACAACACTTACTTTTTGTAAATGAACTGCAATAAACGTACACAACCATATACAATATTTTGAATATCTCTTTTGGCAGGAATATGTAGGTCCATGAATTAACAGATTACTTATAGATTTTACTGATAATTCGTAATTCACAGTAAATGTCTTTTAACTTACATGAAATTGAATAAAGAGTGTGACGAAAGTCAGTTGGCTATTAATGTTGAAATCCGCATTACTTACTTACTATAATATTAAAATGAAATATAATATATACTCCCTCTGACACAACCATATTTTAGTTTATTATTTCTATTATTGGCTACTCGTTTCGGCCTGAATAGGCCATCATCAGACCAATATTTACAAAAACTTAAAAATGTTAGTGCACATAGTATAACTCGTCAATTTCATGGGATCCCATTCATATTCATATTTGTTCTTTATAATTAATACCAGCTCTAATTGTAGTATCTGTAGTAAGTTTTTGAATTTGTATGATATGAGTACTCTACACACATTACCAAGGTCCTTGTTGATTGGGGACCGCGGTAGCTCAGTAGTTAAGGTGCTGTGCTAGACATCGGAAGGTCGCTGGTGTCAGTGGATTTTTCATTGACATAAAATTCTTCCGATCGCACTATGGCCGTGAAGTCGACTCAGCCTCTAACAGAAATGAGTACCAGGAGTATTTCCTTGGGGTAAAGGCGGCCGGTGCGTAAGGCTGACAATCTACCACCATACTGTGCCGTTGTCACGAAATCTGGGAGCCTTAACTTCCTGGAACCCTCTGGGCCTGTCCAGGCTTGTAACGGGACTGCTTTACCTTTACCTTTACCTTTACGTTCTTGTTGATTGACTACTTAATTTTAAACCCGTAAATAGTCTTGTCGTATAAGTAAAATTCGTAAAATTATAAAATTTTTGTTCGGATCTCATCTTCAGTTGCTTTGCACTAGGTTGAATTTCTGTATATTCTCAGTGAAAATGAGTACTGGAATTGTATGCTGTTGTGCTCTTGGTTTCATTTATTATTAGTTGAGAGCTGGGTGTTATATGCTGCGTTGTGTTATTTTGACGATGAATTAACTCCAGTATAAAATGTTTGTATTTTTTGGAAATAATCGTCACAAGATTCTCTGTGATGCTATGTAGGCCCGGTTCTATATCGTGTGCTAGCAGCTGGCGTACGTGTTCAATTTTAATATTGTACTTTAACACAACGGAATGTCCTCTACCAAGACTACGTACTATAGTTTATATTCACCTTAATATTGTTTAGCGAAGGGCCAAAATATATGGATAAATATTAATATGTTAATTATTAGATATTGCCATACTTTATCGGAAAATGTGATGTAAAGATGTTTCAATATTTTCTTACATATTGGTTAGATTTGCCAGGAATTATTACATAGTTTTCTATAACATATATACAAACACACACACACACACAAACACACACACAAACACACACACACACAAACACACACACACACACACAAACACACAAACACACACACACAAACACAAACACACACACACAAACACACACACACACCACACACACACACACAAACAAACACACACACACACACACACACA
>Ga0123354_10003858_pt1 | contig 20948 bp, 4 predicted proteins | sample TergutLab28metaG_2_FD_97872 | JGI IMG/M metagenome (GOLD analysis project Ga0123354, IMG submission 97872) | Labiotermes labralis P4 segment gut microbial communities from Petit-Saut dam, French Guiana - Lab288 P4 | ecosystem: Host-associated > Arthropoda: Insects > Digestive system > Gut ...
CAGTGATCGGACCAGCCCCCGCCGGGTCAATCCCCTGACCCGACAACCAACCATCCACATCACCACCATCTTGAGAAGCGACATACCCCGACACTCCACCCAAACTCGACAGGGAACCCACAGCAGGAGACTGCACCAACGTCAACCCCGACACTGCCGCAGCTACTGGAGCCGCACCCAACACTGGAGCAGCCCCCAACAACGGAGCAGCCAACGTACTCAACAACGGAACCGACAACCCCGACAGGGCAACAACCCCCGCCAACACACCAAACCCAAACCGGCGCCTAGACGTAACACGCATGACATTCCCTCCCGAAGAGCCACCTCACGAGTACCCGAGGCCCCCCTCAACACACAAACGCTCTCAACACAATCGAGACAGATATGTAACCATCCCCAGACCCCTGCCCTGAACGCCGACGCCCTACAAACAACTATAACGCCAAGTAGCCCGACGGTACCAAGAACCACAACCAGGTGGACCAAGAAAACAACCAGCTCTCACACAGACCGCAGACATCACCTGCGATCCCCCGTCACCATTCTTGGGGCGGCTGAAGGCTTGGTCAGCAGATGGCCTGCGGGTGCGGATCAGTGTGGCCCGAACGCACTGATCGCTGCCGGGGTTAGCGGCAGCGATCAGTTGTTGATGTATCAATACAGCGTCAGGCTCTGCGTCGACGCACGACAGCGACCGCAAGTCCGGTGGCCACCAGCGCAGCACCCATCAGCCATCCAAGGCCCGGTGCCACGGCGGCTTGACCACCCGTTGAGGCCAACGCGCCCTGACCAGATCCCGAAGCACCGGGCACTGAGCCCGCAGGCACGTCACCAGCAGCCAAGACCTGGAAGGTCATCGTCACCGTACCGGACTGAGTTCCAACCGCCGTCAGCGTGTGCGTCCCAGCCTCAAGGGTGGGCGGCACAGTCACCGTCATCGACGGCAACGACCCGTCAGGGTTCACCGTCACAGGTGGGAACTGAATCGGATCCGAGTGGACAGTGATCGTCACCTGCTCACCTGGCACCCAATGATGACCAGTCACCACCAGATTTTGTCCAGGAGACAACGTGGTGCTCGACATTTCAATCGTCGCCGTCACCGGTGTCTGCGCTTCAGTGCCCGCCGAGGGCTGTGGAGTGGTTTGGACCGGAGCCGGAGCCATAGCCGGAGTCGAGGGAGTCGTCGACGGCGGATGAACAGTCGTCTGAACCGACGCCGGAGTCGTCGTCACAACCGACGGCGGATGAACAGTCGTCTGAACGGCAGCCGGAGTCGTCGTCGTAACCGGCGTCGGATAAATAGTCGTCGGACCGGCAGCCGGAGTCGTCGTACCTGACGATGGCTGGGCAGTGGTCTGGACCGCAGCCGGTGTCGTCGTGGCACCCGACGGCGGAGTCGGTGTGACCGTGACATCTCCAGAAGGATTCACCTGAACCACACTCGACGCCAGCACCTTCCCGGAAGCATCCTTCTCCACCACGGTGAGGGCACCAGGCACAGCGTCGGCCGGAAGGGTCACCGAGTACGAACCATCCGACGCCACACTCACGACAGTCGTACCTGCACCTGTGGCAGTCGGATAGGTGATCGTCACCGTCGTACCAGGATCAACAACACCGCTCACATGCCCCGACACCTTGATTTGCGATGGTGCAGGAGTATGCGTGCTAGTCGCCGTCGGAGTCGCAGTGATGGTGATCGTCTGGGCGGGAGCCACCTGTATCACGTTCGACGCCAACACATTGCCCGCAGAATCCTTCACGACCGCAGTCATGGAACCGGGAACCGCTTCAGCCGGAAGGGTCGCTGACCACGTCCCATCCGCCGCGACATTCACCTGTACCGAACCCTGGCCCGTGGCCGTCGGATACGTGATCGTCACCGTTGTGCCCGGATCGAACGTGCCACTGACCTTGCCATTCACGTTGATGGGCGAATGGCTGGTGGTCGTCCCACTCGTTGGCTGAGCCTGAGTTGGAGCACCGGTGGTTGTCTGTGTTGGAGCACTGGTTGTTGTCTGACTTGGAGTGTTGGTTGTCGTCGGGGACTCTGTGATGGTGGTGTCAGGAGACTGTGTTACCTGAATAACCCCCGACGCCAGCACCTTCCCCGTGGAATCCTTCGCTACCGCAGTCACCGGACTTGGCAGCGCGTCAGCCGGGAGAGTGGCCGTCCACGACCCATCCGCCGCGACATTCACCTGAGTCGTACCCTGGCCTGTGGCAGTCGAATAGGTGATCGTCACCGTCGTACCGGCATCAAAATCACCGGTCACCTTGCCAGAGACCTGGATGGGGCTTTCAACAATAGTCGTTTGTCCACCACTCGGAGATTTTGTCACCGTGGCTTGAGCAGGTGAGGACGCGGTACCAGTCCCGTCCGCCGCTGTCGCCGAGATCACGGTCCCAGTGGCGAGTCCCTCGGGAGTGGTCATCCTCCATGTCCCATCAGCATTCACAACCGGACTACCCAGAACCGCGCCTTGGGCATCCTTCACAGTGATGACTGTCCCAGCAGTACCAGTACCAGCGATCACCTGGTCATCAGCAGTTGTGATCACAGGAGTATTCAGTACGACCGGAGTACCTGGAGTTGTCGCCGGCGCAGTCGGAGTACCTGGAGTTGTCGGCGGCGCAGTTGGACCAGCCGGACCAGTGGCTGCCGGAGTCGTCGGCGCAGTCGGACCAATCGGACCAATCGGACCAGTCGCAGCCGGAGTCGTCGGCGCCACCGGAGCGGTTGTCGGCGCAACCGGAGCCGTCGTCGGAGCAACCGGGGCAGTTGTCGGCGCCACCGGAGCCGTCGTCGGAGCAACGGGGGCAGTCGTCGGAGCAACCGGAGGAGTCGCCGGCGCAGTCGGACCAACCGGAGGGGTCGCAGCCGGAGTCGTCGTCGGCGCAACCGGAGCGGTTGGCGGGTTGGTCGGAGTAGTCGGCTCATTCGTCGGCTCATTCGTCGGACCATCCGATGGGCTCTCAATGGTCACAGTCATGGGAGAGCCGCCCATGGGAATCTCAACACCATTCACAGTGACTGAAGCAGAGACATCGAATGTGAGCTTCGTACCTGTGTATGCAGGAACACTGAGTTCGACCGATGCCCGGCCTTGGCTGTCAGGAACCACGGAAGTACTGGTCAAACCGGCCCCCAAGGACGCATCACCGGTGACAGAGAATTTCACCGGAAGATCTGTCAGGGACGTGCCGCTCGGATACTTCGTGATCTGTGCCACTGCTGTCAGCGACCCACTTCCATCAGTAGCCTGAACCACCGTCAAGGTACCCTCCACAGGAGCAGGCTGGACAATAGGCTCCGCCACAAACGAGAACGGAATACTCGTCGAATAGCTATCGCCACCGTAGGCCACACCCAGTGTGTACGAACCCACAACGGTCGAATCCAAGGTGAAGGAGTACGTGCCATCACCATTGTCGGTCACTGGCGAGACAGTAACATCAGTCGACGAAGGTGTCAGCGTCAACTTGGACAAATCTGCTCCAACCAGAGGCTTCGAGTCCGCATCAGTCAGTGTGAGCACCACCTTCAGCGGTGTTCCCTGCTGTGCTTTGTCCGACATCGCCACATTGATGGCCGCAGGAGCAGGCACACATCCCGGGGCCAACTGGAAGACCACGTGCGCAGGAGAACCCGGCAGTTCCGCCCCCTGGACTGCGGCATGCACATCCACTGTCCACGTGGATTGCTGACGGTTGTTGCTCGTCACAGTGACGCTCGCCATCCCATCAGATCCGGTCGTCGCCGACTGCGGGGGTTGGTTGTCGATGGTGAAGACCACCGTCGCACCACCGACTGGATTGCCGTTGGCGTCCTTGACTGTGGCCGTCACCTTCCCTCCATCAGATGTCCCGTCACACGACTGAGTGACAGTCTGGGTGGCAGGCAAGAGGGTCGACTTGTCACTCGACGGCGTCAGAGCCGCAAAGGTGATCGGCTGTGCGGGCGAAGTGTACGTGTACCACGAGCCGGACACGACGTACGTTCCTGGCAGCGTGGATGTCAGATTCGCCGTGTACGTCCCGTTGCCTGTGTCAGTGACAGGACCAACCTTCACCGCACCACTCGGGGTCTTCCCATCAGCGGCATAGATCTGGAATACCACACCGTCCGGGTCGCCGGACTTGAGATCGCCATTGGCCGATTTGACCGTCAGGACAGCCTTGTACGAACCCTGTCCGTCAGCCGGTACAGTCGCCGACGACGGAGTCAACGCCAAGGTCGAGGTGTAGCAGACCCCAGACGGATTCACTTGCACTGTTGCCGGAGACCCCGAAATCTCAGTCTGAGCACCTCCAACACTGACCGAGGCGTGGAACACCGGGTTCCACGTCTTGTCACTATTCATCGTGAGAGCGATGTTCGCCTGGGCCACACCTGACTCATTCGTGGTCGCCGTCAGGGGGTCGCTCCCCTCGGGCTCGATGACAACCGAGACTCCCGGCAACACCGTACCCTGGCTGTCCTTGATGACAGCCTGAATCGTGACATTGGCTTGCCCGCCGCACGCGACGGTCAAAGAGCTCGGCGACACGGTCAACTGCGACTGGGCGGGATCCGGGCCACTGGCCACAAAGGCGATCGGCTGGGAGGCCAGTGCTTGGGCACCGTAGGCAGCGGTGAGAGTGTAGCTCCCCGCGGTCTGTGCCGTGACAGTGGCGGTGTACGTCCCATTGTGGCTATCTGTGATGGCCGAAACCGTCACGGAAGGCGACGAAGGCGTCAAGGTCAACAAGGCAGGATTGGGTAATTGGGCGGATTGTCCGTTGTCGGTCACCACGAGCTTCGCGGTCCAGGAATCCTTGCCGTCAGCCACCACATACGCCGCACCACTCGCGGGCGTCACAGAGAACGCGGCTGAGAGGTTGCTGGCTGTCGTGTCCGCCGAGGTGGCTCCCTGTTGCGTTGGAGCCGGCACAGCCGACACAGCAGGTGGCGTGGCGTCAGCCGACGACTCAGGAACCGACGGGTTGGTCGGCTCGACTGACGTGGCGCCGGTCTGCTCAGATGTCGCCGTGTCTGTTTGCTGATCAGCCCCGGTGGAACTCTGGTCGGATGTAGCCGTATCAGGCGGCACGGCTGCATCAGCGCCACTCTGGTCGGGCGTGGTCGCGTCGGACGGCGCAGTAGCAGCGGCGCCGCTCTGGTCGGGTGTCGAAGCATCGGGGGGCACAGCCGCCTCGGCTCCACTCTGGTCGTCGGGGGTTGCCGCGTTCGTGGGCTCAGCCGCTGCCGCCTCAGTGGAAGGTGCCGCTTCGGGGGCAGTTGGAGCCGCCGGAGCACTGGCTGCGACCATCACACCCGTGGGTACGAGATTGACCACCGAACCAGGATCCAACGTCGACTTCAGTTCAACCGAGCCACTGGTCGAGTCAGCAACCTGCTTGGCCCACCCACCAGACAACAGCGTCGGGACCAAAGCATGAACATTGGTCACCAACACCTGCTTGGCAGTGTCGGTCAACGGCTCGAAGGCCAACATCCCATTCATGGAGGCGGCCACACTGGCCAGCTGAGCATCCGTCTGTGCAAACATCGCATTGCCAACCACCTGGTCCAACTTCCCGTCAGACCCCAACTGGTTCAGCATGTTCGTTGTCACGTCAGCCATCGTCGACGCACCCTGCAACGAGTCAAACCCCTTCAGGGACGGCAACGCCTTCACAACATCCGAGGACAACAACGACGACACTGGGATCGAGGACAACGCACCCGACCCCGTCTGGTCCGCATTCAGGCCATTCAGCCATGAGCCCGACACCACATCAGCCGGCTTGACCGTCACAGACCCACCAGGAGCCAACGCCGAACCAACATCGTACGCAAAACTATAGGGAACAGCAGACGTGGAATCCGAGGACATGGTTCCCATCGACGCCAGGAGACTGCTCAACTGCAACATCGACGTTTGGTTGCCGTTCAGGCTGCTCGTCATACTCGTCGCCATCTGATCCACCGTCGACGCGAACGACGCGTTCGTCACATTCGACTTGCTCGTCACACCGGTCGGACCCCACGTGAAGGTGATCGTACCGACTGGGGTGCCCGACGCCGTCACATCAGCGGTCCAGACCATGCCATTCCACCACTGAAGCCGTTGAGCTGTGGTCAAGGGGAGTTGAAGATTCTCACTGCCCGACACCGGTGCCAACTTGGACAACCCGACTGTCATCGCGGCACTGCCCTGAGCATCGCCAACCGCATACCCGACATTTACTCCCGTCGCATCAGCCGACAGATCAAGACTCGCCGACCCGTCACTACCAAGAGACGACTTGACCTGAGCCGCAGCCGAGGCTGGAAGAGTCGAATCAGTGATCGGCCCTGCCGAGGTGGGGTCGATCCCCTGTCCCGACAACCAACCGTTGACATCACCACCATCTTGAGAAGCCACATACCCTGCGACACCCCCCAGACTTGTCAGTGATCCCACAGCAGGCGACTCCAACAGCGTCATACCCGATGGTGCCGCCGCCAGGAGTGGCGCCGCTCCCATCACCGGAGACGAGGCCAACATCGGCGCAGCCAATGTGTTCAACAACGGAACCGACAACCCTGAGAGTACGACGACCGATGCTAAGACGCCGAAACCGATTCGACGTTTGGAAGTTGTGTGCATGAAAAATCCTTCCCGTAGAGCAACCCCCGGATGTTCCGAGGCCCCCCTCTACTCACACAATTACTCTTAATAAAACCGAGATGGATATTCAACTATCCCGAGACTTTCGACGCCCGTCGCCGAAGACCTGCAACCACTATAACCCCAACGAAACATGCCATGACAAGTATCGCGACCAGACTGTAAGACGCATGCGACGCAGAACCACCTGTGGGAGCGGTAACCTGTCCGCCGGACGAGGGCTCTTCCACCGTGAAAGTCGTCACAAACGTGCCGGACACAGAGCCGACCGCCGTGAGGGTATGAGTCCCCGTCTCGAAATCAGCCGGTACGGGGAACGATATTCCCGAAATTGAGCCGGTGGCGTCTGCCTGCACTGGGGGCAGGGTGACCGGTGTCGAGCCAATGGTGATTGTCACTGTCTCGAATGGAGCCCAGTGTTGCCCACTCAAGGTGATGGTCGATCCCGTCACGACGACAGGCTCGCCCATGGTGACCGCAGGGCCCCCTGGCACCATCGGGTGAATCGTGGCAGCCTCACTTGGCAGGGGCGCCTCGGGGTTCAGTCCTGTCCCGCCGGTGGGCGTTCCAGTCGTGTTGCCGGACGTGCTCGGCATCGTCGGCGCTGTTGGCGTATTCGCCGGGGTTTGAACCGGGCCATTGCTTGATGTCGTCGACGACGGTGTGGTCGGTGTCGGTGTGGTCACTACTGACGCAGGTGGAGTCGTGACCGAGGACCCCGGAGTCCCCGTGAAGACCACGGTGACTGGCGATGAGCCTTGTCCGGCATAACCAGCAACTTCCGTACCATTCACGAACACGCGGACCTGGACAGATCCTGGTGCAGTGGAAGACACCGTCACCTGGCACGTCCCATCGGCACCGGTCACACATGAAGTCGTTGACAGTGTCGCTCCGCCCACTAGTGAGAAGTCCGCCTTCACACTGGAGATGGGAACACCGACGGAGGTTACAGCCGAGAAAATCACGACATTGGGGTCACCACCGGCGACCTGACCGTTGACTCCAGCTGCGACAGCATAGATCGGCGTTCCAGAATCAGCAGGCGGAGTCGATCCAGGTTGGCTGCCCGTGGACGTCGGCACAGGACTCGTGGATGCATTGGGCATGTTACCGCCCGGAGTCGATGTGGTGCCCGAGGTGGGTTGCGACGTGTTGCCAGACGTCGCAGTCCCCGTGGGAATCGACTGCCCTGGGGAAGTTCCCGTGGCGGTTGAGGTCGCGCCAGGCGTCTGGACAGAGCCCGTTGTCGTACTCGAAGCGGTGGACGAGGCTGTCGAAGTGGAAGAAGGCGTCGATGTCGACGACGTCGAGGCTGTTGCTCCCGGACCTGCTGGTGCGGGGATGAAGGACACGGCCACCGGTGAAGCATACATACCGTTCGTCCCTGCAACCTCCACACCATTGACCAAGGCGTGGAGGAGCATGTCACCAGCCTGATCACTCGTGATCGTCACCTTGCAGATCCCCATCACGTCATCTGTGACACAGGAGGTGTCAGACAAGGAACCCGGCTGCGAGATCGTGAAGTCAACCTTCACGCCGCCGATGGGCTGAGCTGTCCCTGTCAAAGCAGAGAACATCACCGTAGCCGAATTGCCTACCGCGACAGAGCCACTTCCGTCAACTGTCACCGAATACAAAGGTGTCGTCAGAGTCGGGTTGGAAGATGGAGCTGCTGTACTCGTGGAAGGCTGGGCCGCAGTGGTTGACGTCCCCGCAGTGGGAGACGACACAGTCGGCGTCGGTGCGGGTTGGTCCGATGTGTTCGTCACGGTCGGAGACTCAGCCGGGGTGTTCGTCACACTCGGGGACTCAGCCGGAGTGTTCGTCACACTCGGAGACTCAGCCGGAGTGTTCGTCACACTCGGAGACTCAGCAGGGGTGTTCGTCACACTCGGAGACTCAGCAGGGGTGTTCGTCACACTCGGAGACTCAGCCGGAGTATTGGTCGCAGCAGGAGAATCCGTCGCCGTCGGAGACTGACCCGGCGTAGTGGTCGCAGTCGGAGTCTGGCTCGGCGTGGTTGTCGCTGAAGGACCATTGGTCGGCGTGGTGTCAGTCTTGAAGGTGACGTCAGCTCCAGAAGTGAGCAGTACGGTCGTACCATCCTTGCTCATCAGATCCACTTTCACCGAATAGGACCCTGCCACCGTCGAGGTCATGGACAAGGTGTACGTAGAATCGTTGTCCTCCACCCACTGGCCCAGTGTCACAGCCGGATCAGTCGTGGCGACGAGCCGGGAAGCCATTCCGCTGACGGGATCCAGGTTAGTGTCCACCACTGTGGCGGTGATCGAGGCGGCTTGCTGACCATCGGCCAAAGCCTGCCCCACCGTGGCATCGGCCATCAAATAGTACTGCTCGCTTTCGGACGCCTGTTCTTGGAAGACCACAGGAGCAGGTGAGCCACTCACGTTCTGACCATCGACCGATGCGCTCAGATCAACCGATTCCGCGACCGGGTCAGTCATGGTGACCGAACAAGTTCCATCTGTCCCGGTCACGCATGATGGCTGACTCAGCAGCGCGGAACCAGTCACAGCAAAGGTGACCTCGATGCTTTGGGCAGGGCCATTCTGATCACTCAATGCCACTGTCGCCGTCACTGGTGCACCCACGGGCACATAGGACTGGTCCACTGTCAGAGCACCCTGGATCACCTGGGGCTCCACAAAATTCACAGTCACAGGTGAAGCGAACTGACCATTGGTGCCAGCCACCTCAACACCATCGACCGACACATGCACAATGACGGGACCTGCGACACTGCTCGACACATCGACCTTGCAGATGCCGGTGTCATCGGTCACGCAGGACGGCTGCGACAAGACTGCCCAGCCAGTCACGCTGAAATCAGCTTGGACTGAAGGGACCGGCACGCCAGCAGCGCTCATGGCTGTGAACGACACCACATTCGGCCCCGAGGAAATCGACTGACCGTCAACCACAGCAGCCACCGAGTAGATCGGAGAAGCCGATGGTGTGGTGTTAGTGGGACTGGTGGTTGAAGTCGTCGGCGTTGCGCCCGACGTCGCAGTCGAAGTATCCGTCACACTCGGCTCAGTGGTCGGCGTCGCCGTCGAGGTGTCCAGCGCTGTCGGAGTATCCGTCGGCGTGGCCGTGGAGGTGTCTGGCGCTGTCGGGGCATCCGTCGGCGTCACCGTCGCAGTATCCGTCGCGCTCGGCTCATCCGTCGGCGCCACCGTCGAGGTATCGGTCGCAGTCGGCTCATTGGTCGGCGTCGCCGTCGAGGTGTCCGGTGCAGTCGGGGAATCCGTCGGCGTCACGGTCGAGGTGTCTGTTGCGGTCGGCGCTGGTCCAGAACCGCTGGCGAACGTGATCGCAGCAGTTGCCCAATCGGCTCCGTCCCACGTGGCCTTGACGGTGTAATCCCCTGGGACGATTGAAATCAACCGGGCGGTGTACGTGCCATCACCCTGGTTCACAACCGGTTCCATGTACACGTCAGTGCTCGGGATCCCTTTGGCGTCGAGGATTTCGATGAGCATGGTGTCGATTCCATCGACATGCGGGCTGCCATCGGCGTTGGCCGCCGTGAACGTGAGCGTCCACGAATTCGTACCATCAGCATAGACAGGTCCCGTGTGCGTGGGTGCGGCCGCCACAGAGAACAGCGACGAACACAGACCGGCGTCGGGCGCTATCTGCACAGTGGTGGGCGACCCGGTGACAGGAACATTTTGCTGGTTGAACTTCGCTGTCGCCGCGACCTCGAAACTCTGCTGGGTGCAAGTGGCAGAATTCGGAGTGATATCGACCTGCGCCACTCCCTGGGCATTGGTCGTCAGAGTGACCGTGGTCAGCCCTGCTCCCAGGGTGCCATCCCCGCTGACATCGAATGTCACGTCAACCCCTGCCTGAGGCCGACCGTAAGCATCGGTCACCACCACAGTCGCAGTCGGTGCTTCGCGAGTCAGTACTTGGGTCCCAGTGATCGTGAGTGTTCCTTGCAGGTCTGCGACATCTACCGGCGGGCTACCGGCGAACTCGATCGCCACTGGCGCTGTGGTTGCCTGAACCTGGGTGACCGAATCGAACGAACCCGGCCCGCTGACGGCAGTGCCCTCAGTCAGAGTCGCTGTCACATGGACTGTTTCACCAACCCAATCCTGAACAGTGATACTCGCGAGACCCTGATCATCGGTGATTGCCGTGGCACTGGAGAGGGTAGCGCTACCGTCGACACTGAATGTGACCTCTTGACCCGGGTACGGCGCATCCAAACCATCCACCACATGAACGAACACTGTCGAGGCATGGCCAGCGACCAGAGCAATCGGGTCGGCGATGATTCCCGGAGTCACCACGAACATTGCCCGCGGTTCGCCAGTCGCTGACACCGCAACACTGGTTCCATCCGGCTTCGTCAGGCTCAACGCATATCCGCCTGGTGCGGTTGCCTTGACGGTGAACCCATAGGTGCCGTCGCCATTGTCTGTCAGGTCAGACACTGTCGCCCCGTTCGGCGCAGTCAGAGCATATCCGGCAGCCACAGCATCTTCAATCGGCTGTCCACTGGCATCGGTCAACGTCAGTGTCCCTGTCAGGGGCACACCGACTTCTTGCTGGTCAGCGTCGAAGGAGATAGCAGCACCTGACTCCGCGTCATGTGTTGATGTAGCCGTGGGCGTCGGGTCACTCGAGTGTGTGGCAGCCGGTGTCGTGGTAGCTGTGGACGGAGTCGTCGGCGTCACAACCGGATTATCGGTCGACGTCACCGGCGGCGGAGTGGCGCCCGGCGTCGGCTTCTGAGTCGGCGTACTGGACACCGTCGGCGTCGGCGACTGAGTCGGCGCACTGGTCACTGTCGGCGTCGCGCCAGGTGTCGACGTGGTAGTCGCGGTTGGATCGTTGCCAGACGTCGGAGCTGACGTGGAAGCGTCAGCGAAAGTAATCGTCTTCGAGCCTGCGTCCACGCCATTCCAGGAGGCGTCCACAACGTAGCTTCCCGCCAGAGAGGAGGTGAACTGAACTGTGTAGGTGCCATCCTTCTTGTCTGTGACACCACTGACTGACACCACGTTGGTGACCGTCCCACCATCGGCAGAGGAGATGGAGAATGATGCTTTGTCCGCTCCACCCGTCACAGGATCACCCTTGGCGGAGGCGACTGTCAGCGTTCCAGTCCATGCGCTCTTGCCGTCTGCGGGGACAGGGGCTGTCTGATCAGCCACTGAGAACGTTGCCGTATAGCACGCACCCGTCGAGGTGACTGTGACTTTTGCCGGGGAACCCGAGATGTCCTTGTTTGCCCCATTGACACTGACCAAGGCCTGAATGGTGGCAGGTGTGGTGCCATCAGCCGCGGTGACCGGCACATCCATGGTGATCTTGCCCGAAGAGTCGGTTGTGGCCGTACTGCTGAATGAACCATCAGTTTGCACTGCGACAGTCGCATCCGGAATCGGATCACCTTGGTCATCCTTGATGACTGCCGTGGCCTGGAAAGTCGCGTCTTCTCCACACGCCGCCGACTGGGTGTCAGGCGTGACCGTCAACACAGATTTCGTGAGGTCAGGCACCGCTGGAGGCGGAGCTGCGAAAGTGACGCTCACCGGATCAGAGATCTGCGAGCCTTGAGCAGTAGCAGTGACCTTGACATCCTCGGCAACCTTGTCGGTGATCGTCACTGTGGCGACACCACTTTGAGAAGTCGTCGCCTGGGCTTGTGATATCTGGGCAGAACCCGTGACGGAGAAGGCCACCGGAGTATCGGCCTGGGCCTTGCCGCATTCGTCCATCAGCGTGGCTGTCGCAGTGTATGTTTGCTTGCCATCCGCCAGAACTGGAGGATCCGCCGTCGCTTCGACGGTCAGTGTCGACGCAGCTGCCGTGTCAGCGTTAGCCGCCAATGTGACTTTCGCCGGTGAGTCTGACACCGGGGTTTGGGTCCCTGCCACCGAGACACTCGCACTGACGGTCACGGATGTCGCCTTCACCTGAGCCGTAGGGTCTATCTTCAGTGTCGCGGTGGCGACCCCCTTGGCATCAGTTGTCGCCTTCGCCTGGTCCACTTGCAACGGGTCATCGGCTGCGAACAATACCTCGGCCCCTACCATCGGAGCACCGGTGGTGTCTTTGATGGTCGCCGTGGCTGTCAGCGAGGCCGGATCAGACGTGGTCGTCGTGGCGCAGGCACCCTGAGAGGTCACCGTCATCGAGTCGGCTGACAGTTTCAACGTGGATTGCGCGGGATCGGGCTGGGCGACTGGAGCGGCCATCACACCAGTGGGAGTCAAAGTGGTCACAGCTCCTGGGGCCAGAGCCGACGTCAGTTGTACAGTGCCCTCGACCGACTGGGCGATCTGAGTGGCCCATCCGCCGCTCATCAGGGTCTTCAGAAGGGGTGAGGTGTTCTTGGTCACCGCGTTCTGGCTAGCTGTGTCGAGTGAATTGAATGTGATGGAAACGCCACTGCTGTCGGTGTAGTTGAAGGAGGGTAATTGTGAGTTGACCTGCTGGATCATGGACTGCGATGCGCCCTTGTCGAATTGGCCGTTGTTGGCCTGCTGAATGAGCAAGGCTCCTGCCATATCAGCCATGGTCTGTGTCTGGGTCAGATCGGTGAAACCCGGAAGGCTCGGGAGCACCTTGATAATATCGCTGGACAACATCGACGTCAGGGGAATACCCGTGAGAGGTCCATTTTGAGTCGAGTTGGCGTTGAATCCGTTGATCCAGGACTGGGACACCACGTCGGCAGTGTTGACCGTCACCGAACCGCCGACCGGCAAAGCCGAGCCCACTGCGTACGCGAAAGAGAAAGGCACCGCGGCGCCATTATTGGTCCAGCTGGATGTCCGGGCTTGACTCGTCAATGAAGACAGAGGGACAGCCGATCCGTTGATCTGGGAGAATGCGTCCGTGTACTGGCTGACGATCGTGTCCATGGCGCTTTGGAAGTTGGGGTTGCTGACGGTTCCCGACACGTTCACTCCAGACGTGGTCCAAGCGCAGGTGAGCACCCCAGTGGCAACTCCAAAGAAATCGACATTGGCAGTCCACTTCATGCCGTTGTACCACTGGTACAGTTGCTGCGTGGTCATGGGAAGGGAGTCTTGTTCGTGACCCGGACTCGGATAGATGTTGGTCATATTGATCGACATGTTGACGGTGGAACGCGCATCACCGACCAGGTATCCGACACTGACTCCATTGGCTCCCGAAGCGATACTGGCTGTGGCCGAGCCGTTGCTGTTCGGGGATGTCTTGACCTCGCCGTTCGCCCCGTCGGGGAGAGTCGCATCGGTGATCGACCCTGCTGCACTGGGATCCACTCCCTGACCGCTCAGCCACGAATCCGTACTTCCACCTGATTGTGAGGTGACGTAACCGGAGACCCCGCCCAAGGAACTCAGTGTCCCCATGGCGGGAGACTTGAGCAACTGCATGGACCCACCTGTGTCCGCCAAAGTAGCGATCATCGGAACTGCTAAACCAGCTACGGTCACCACGGCCGCTAAGACACCAAACCCCAATTGTCGCGCGGAAGATGTACGCATCTGAATTCCTTCCCGGCAGAACCAGCCCATGCCTTTACTGAGCCCCCCCTCTGCCTGTACTGAGAATTATCCTCGCTCTCAATCATGGAATCAAGCTATCCCATCGTGTCAGAGGCGCAATGAAAACTAAGAACGCAGCCGGAAAACTAAGAATGTATACCGAATACGGCACATATCTTTTTCTCCCCGAGGCAGGATGTGGTCGATGTTTCACGGCTGCCCAGCGGTGTGAAATACGAGCGGAAAAGAAGTCGGTCGCGCACGCGAATCATCACGTGTGCGACCGACCTTCAATGAGTCAGTACGCCTCAGGCCTTTTGCCTGCGCGAAACTAGGAGGAAGGCTCCGAATCCGATAGCCATGATCGCCAGGGCCCAAGCAATGCCTGACCCACCAGCGACAGTACCGCCAGTCAGAGCAGTCAGCCCAGATGAGCTGGACGCTGCCGTGAAGGTGGTCGAGTACGCACCAGAGACGGATCCAACAGCCGTCAGGGTGTGAGTCCCGAGTTCGAAGTCGGCGGGAACAGGCACCTGCACCGCAGAGAGCGTTCCGTCAGCATTCGCCGTCAGCGGAGGCAGAGTGATCGGAGTCGACTGAATCGTGATCACAACCGTTTCACCTGGCGCCCAGTTGGCACCGCTCAAGGTCACCACTGTCCCGGGGACAACCACGGGCACATTCATCATGACCAGCGGACCATTCGGAGTCATCGGGGTCGCACTCGGGGTCTGAGGGGCAGCATCGACGAAGTTCACGGTGACCGGAGAGGTGTAGACACCGAGGTCATTGTCCACTTCGACGCCATTCACAAAGGCGTGGACAGTCACGGGTCCAGCCGTGGGACTTTGGACGCCGACTGTGCATGTGCCGGAGGCATCCGTCACGCAGTAGGACTGCGCCAGCATCCCAGGCGAATCGGCCGTGAAGTCGGCCCGAACACCAGAGATGGGATCCGTTTGCGACTTGCCCGCAGCGAATGTCACCACGTTGGTGCCTTCGCCGGCGGCCTGGCCGTCAACGGTCGTCTGCACGACATAGTACACAGAAGCGGGTTGCGTGGAGCCTGTCGCGGTCGACGTGGCAGTCGAGGTGGTTGAGCCTGTGGCGGTCGACGTGGCAGTCGAGGTGGTTGAGCCTGTGGCGGTCGACGACGGAGTCGGATTGGCAGCATTCCCTGTCTCAGCCGTGGTCGGAGCCGTGCCTGTCGGAAGGACCGTTGGAGTAGTCGAACCAGGTGTTGACGCGGTCGACGATGGGTTGTTCGCCGTCGTCTGCGTGCTGGGGCTGGGAAGAGTCCCGGCTGTCGATGTCGGCGCCGATGGGCTCGTCGCCGTAGTCGTTGTGCCGGTCGGTGCAGCCGGAGCCGAGTCCCCTGGAGTCGATACCGCGCCAGTTGGCGTGGATGCCGCACCAGTTGGCGTCGAAGCCGCACCAGTCGGGGTTGAAGCCGCACTGGATGGTGTCGACTGGGTTCCCGCCGGAGTCGTCTGTGTATCCGGGGTACCCGCTGGAGTCGTCTGTGTATCCGGAGTACCCGCTGGAGTCGTCTGCGTATCCGGAGTACCCGCCGGTGTCGACTGGGTGTCCGCGGTGCTGGAATCCGTGCTCGACCCGGTTGAGTCAGAACCAGATGTGTTCGATGCAGTCGACGAGGGAGCACTTCCCAAACCCGGCGGTGGACCTGTCACGGTCACGTTAGCCGGACCCGACACGTTGCCCGCAGGATCTTTGGCGACCACAGTGACCGTGCCAGCGACAAAATCGTCAGGCAGAGTGAACGACCAGGTGCCGTCGGCGGCCGGATTGACCTCAACAGTATTGGTGTCTTGAGCCCTGGGGTACGTCACAACGACCTTGGTTCCGTCAGTCACGGTCCCAGGCAGTGTTCCAGTCAAAGTTTGGCCGGAAGGGGCGTTCGCAGTTGGCGCCTGCGGAACCTCCATGACCAACTGCTGCAGCGTGAGTGGCGAGAAGGCGCCGTCGGGACGCATGACCACAGCCGCTATCTCTCCAGTCTTGGCGTCGGCCGGAGTTGTGATCGCCCACTTTCCATCCGCACTGATGATCCCGTTACCAAGTACATTACCCGCGAGATCGAACACTGCGAGCGCCGTGGCGGGTTCACCCGTGCCAGAGATGGTTTGCGCGTTGGCCACGTCCACGGTGGGAGGAGCAACCTCTTCGACGGTGAACGAGACTGAACTGTTGCCAAGTGTCTGACCTTGGCTATCAACCGCTGTGGCCGTGAGGGTCCCGTCACCAGCTTCAGTTACTGCATAGTCACAACTCCACACGCCCGTGTCGTCGGTTGTCGCAGTGCAGGCCGTGGTCCCGTCTGACAGGGCGACTGTCACTGTGGACCCAGCTTCTGCGGTCCCTTTGATCTGCGTCACCTGGGTGGTGCCATAGAAGTGACCGTCCTGGGGCTGGGTGAACACAGGAGCCTTGCTGGAAGCATCCGGATTGTTGGCAGGAGGTGCGGCGGCGGTCGGCGGCTGGTCAGCACCAGGGTTGCCCGCTGCGGCGCCATAGGTCACGCCGGTCGGATTCAACGTGGTGATCTTGCCGGCATCGATGGTCGAATCCACCGTGACGTCAGCCGTGACCGCATTGGCGATCTGCTGGCTCCACCCACCGGCCATAAGGCTGGAGACCAAAGCGGGAGTGTTCTTCGTGATGGTGTCTTCACTGGCCTGGTCAAGCGGACGGAAAACGACGTTATAGCCGTTGGAGGCCGTGTCTGAGTCAGCCATTGACTTGTTGATCTGGGCTATTTGATCATTGGTCGAAGAGATCACGGCCTTGGCTGATGAATCGTTGAATTGGCCCTTAGCAGCGGCTTGAGACAAGACGAGTGAGCCCATGTCGGCCACACTCTGCCCCTTGGCCACATCCGCATACCCCGGTAGCTGGGGCAGTGAGGCGAGCACATCGGCTGGTACCACCGACGACATCTGCATAGTGCTCAAATCACCGGAAGAATTGTTGTTGAACGTGAAGTCTTTCAGCCAGGAGCCGCTCACCAAGTCCGACGGATTGATGGTCAATGTGTTGCCCGCGGTCAAGCTGTTCCCGATCGGCATGGCGAACGAATAGGGGATCGCTGAACTCACCTGCGTCGAGATGTCCTGAGCATCAGACAGCATCTGGGTCAGAGCAACCGATGATTGAGTGTCGGCATTGAGATTCTGGTTCATGTTGTCCGCTGCGGTCGTCGCTTGATTCTGAAGCGCTGTCACAGTCTTGTCATTACCGCCAGAAACGACGGACCCATCGCATGTCATGCCGTCCGTGGTCCAATTGCACGTGAACAGACCTGTCGCAGCACCCATGATGTCCACATCGGCGTACCACGTCGTCCCGTTCCACCACTTCAGCAAGTCCGAACCAGCCAGGGTGAGTTGGTCATTCTCGTGCCCGGATGTGGGAGCGACGTTCTTCACACCCCAGGTCATGCCTGTCTGGCCTTCTGCGTCGCCGACCATGTACCCAATTTGAGTTCCCGTGGCATCCGCGCTCAACCCGACAGTACCCGTACCGTCGTCGTTGACTTTCGAGGTGATTTGTGACAAGGCTCCATTAGGAATCGTGTCATCTGTGATATCACCCGATGCGCTGGGATCCACGCCTTGGCTGGTCAACCAGTTGTTGACATCGCCTCCATCTTGGGAATCGATGTACCCCGAGATTCCTTTCAAGTCTGACAATGAACCGATAGCCGGATTAGCCAGTACCTGAGGCCCGGTCGTCCCTGAGTTCTGGACCGCGGTCATCACTGGGGCCGGCGCAAACAGCATCACCGGCGCACTAGATGTGTCAGTCGGGTCTGCCGCATACACCAATGGGCCAGACATCACGGTTATCACCAAAGCAGCTCCAAGCACACCAAATCCCATTTGACGTGCAGAAGTCTTGAGCATGACATTTCCTTTCCCGATAGAGTCAGCTCACGATCGTCGCGGCCCCCCCTCTACCTCACTATGTGCATTATTCCGCAACTTCATTCGCTGAATCAAGCTAGCACCCGTCAATTGCGGAAACGACGACCACCTTGTGGTCATTGCGATTCCCGTAAAATAAGAGCCCTCCACCAAACAAATAGTACACCGGTCAGTTGCTCGGCGAAACGGGAAGGAAGCGGCTTCAGGACCTCCGGCGGCCGCGCCTGACAGGGTGGCGCTCCCCACCGTCCGCGGGGGCCTGGTTCTCCACGGGTTCCTCAAATCGGATGTGGCCCAAGCCGTCGCAAGTTTCGCAGACTTTGGTGAAGGCTTCAGCCAGTCCGGTGCCCACTTTCTTGCGGGTGAGTTGGACCAATCCCAACGACGTCACTTCGGAAACTTGGTGTCGGGTACGATCTCGGCCCAGGCATTCCACCAGCCGGCGCAGCAGCAATTCCCGGTTCGACGGCAACACCATGTCAATGAAGTCGATGATGATGATCCCGCCGATGTCACGCAGGCGCAACTGTCGTACGATCTCTTCGGCTGCTTCCAGGTTGTTGCTGGTGACTGTGGCCTCCAGGTTGCCCCCTGAACCGGTGAACTTGCCCGTGTTGACATCGATGACGGTCAGAGCCTCTGTCCTGTCGATCACCAGCGACCCGCCAGAGGGCAGGTGCACTTTGCGGTCCAGGGCTTTGGCGATCTGCTCGTCAACGCGGTACTGAGAGAACAAGTCGCCCGACGCACCACGGTCCCACCGTTGGATACGGTCGGCCAGATGAGGAGCGACGTGGTGGACGTACGCCTCAACGGTTTCGTACGCATCCTCCATACCGCCATTGCCGTCGACGATCAGGGAAGAGAAATCCTCCGTGAACAGATCGCGTACAATCCTCATGGTCAAATCTGGTTCGGCGTAGAGCAACTGTGGTACCTGCTTACCCGTGGACTTCTTTTCGATGACTTCCCACTGGGCTTTGAGTCGATTGATGTCGTGGACCAGTTCATCCTCCGAGGCCCCTTCGGCGGCAGTACGGATGACAACAGACGCCGACTGTTCCACCAAGGAGTCCAGAATCGACTTCAACCGGTTGCGCTCGGTCTCGCTGAGCTTGCGGGAGATGCCCGAGATGTGGCCCTTCGGGGCGTACACAATATAACGGCCAGGAATGGAGATGTGCGAGGTCAGACGAGCCCCCTTGGCGCCGACGGGGTCCTTGGAGACCTGAACCACCGTCAACTGGCCAGAGCTGAAGACATCTTCAATCTTGCGATTCTGTCCTTGTTCGCCAAAGGAATCCCAATCGACCTCACCGGCGTACAGGACGGCATTGCGGCCCCGGCCGATGTCGATGAAGGCTGCTTCCATGCCCGGCAGAACGTTTTGAACCTTGCCCAAGTAGATGTTGCCGATCAGCGACGCGGCTGAGGCACGATCGACATAGTGCTCGACCAGGACGCCATCTTCGACCACTGCGATCTGGGAATACTCCTGCTTCTGCCGGATCAGCATCTTTCGCTCGACTGACTCACGCCTGGCCAGGAATTCTGCCTCGGAAAGAATCGGCGCCCTGCGGCGGGACGCGGCCCGGCCTTCGCGGCGGCGCTGCTTTTTCGCCTCCAGGCGCGTCGACCCGTCGATACCGGTGATCGCTGTGGCTTTGGCCTTGTTGGAGCGGGGTTCGCGTACCTTGACGACGACCTCGGCATCTTCGTCAGTGGAATCGTCGACATCCTCACCGCGACGACGACGGCGACGGCGACGGTGGCGGGCACCTTCCTCCCCCGCATCGTCGGCGTTGTCTTCCTCGTGTCCGGAAACAACGGCGGCGTCTGCGGAGTCTTCTTCATCGTCTCCGGAGTCTAGGTCATCGGCCAGGCCGGAATCACGGCGACGCTTGCGGCCACCACGACGCCGACGACGGCGCCTCGACGGCGTGCCGCCCTCACCGTCACCGTCGTCATCTGAGTCGTCAATCTCACTCGACGAGGCGATGGCTTGGGCCAAGTGATCGAGGGCCGCCTCCGAATCCTTCTCGGATTCAGTCGAAGCAGCGACGTGACGGGTGCGTACGCGATGAGACCGGCCCAAAGCGTTAAGAGCCTCGGCGATGGGGTCTTCCGCGGAGGTGGCTGAATGGGATTCACCGTCATGAGAGAATGAGAGCAACTGCGGTTGCTCAGAGTTTGCGGCGTCGTTCCGGGACCCAGTGTCTGAACCGCCCGAGGGTACTGGCCCGGACTTCGCTGCGCCAGTCGCCTCGGCCTCGCTCGACGCGGACCGGGATGTGCGCCTGCGTCGGGTTGGAGCTCCGGTCGATTGCGGGGCGGATACCTGATCACCAGTGTCACCACTTGTCAGACCCAATGACGGTTCGTGCTCAGACGCAGTCTCCGTATCAGAGTGCTCTGGGGCAGACGTCACTGCCTCTCCCGCGGTCTTGCGGCGAGTCGGAGCCTTGCGCGTGTGGCCCTTGGGCGCGAAGGACGACAGGTGTGGTTCTTCGGGTTCGGCGGGTTGCTCTGATACCTTGGCCGCAGCGGACGCCCGGCGAGGCCGGGTGACTTTCGGTGTGGTTTCCCCGCCATCGACGGATGGCAGGGATTCCGCGAATGATTCTGAAGACGTATCGGTATTTTGTTCATCGAGCATGTCTGCTCCTTACTCACCGGTGTGGCCCGGCGCGACCTGCGGGATCTTCCCGCTCATAAGCCTCTGGATCAGCATGAGAAAAGCCGCGGTCCAACACGGATGTGGAGGTCGCGGTCTAACCTTCCATGCAAACGGGCCGCGGGTTACGGCCCTAACTGGA
>Ga0123354_10003860_pt1 | contig 20940 bp, 14 predicted proteins | sample TergutLab28metaG_2_FD_97872 | JGI IMG/M metagenome (GOLD analysis project Ga0123354, IMG submission 97872) | Labiotermes labralis P4 segment gut microbial communities from Petit-Saut dam, French Guiana - Lab288 P4 | ecosystem: Host-associated > Arthropoda: Insects > Digestive system > Gut ...
TTACCAAAACTGTGACTTCAGTTCACCTAACAAATGCCTCATTACAAAATGCTTTTTGTTTGTAACAGGAATCCAGCACCAAATTGGAAACCTGTTTCTTCGCCTAATGTGCTCGACTACATACACATCACTCAAAATGGGCTGCAGCCAGGACAAGGACTTTTCAAAGAGCGCGGTGAATTTTTAGAAACTCTGCCTCTCATAACTAGATACACAACCTCAGATAAGGACGAACTGTAGCAACATCATTTCTGCTTCAGCAGTTTAATTGTGACAACACTGAGGTCATAAACAACTCTTGTAAAATACTGTAATTTTTCAAACACTTCCAGATTAATACTGTAAGTCACATTTCTCTTTGTATACACAACAAATTATGTATACTGAGCAAATGAAGTTCATTTGTTGCCAGAAGATAAGGCAGTATGCTCTATTTTATGTAATTATAAACTATATTGTGCAGCTTTAAAATTCTGGCAGCACCTTCCAACTTCCATATTCCATTGCCTTCGATTGCTCCATTTGCCAATTCTTAGATTTCTTTCACTCATGGCTGTATAGTGTATGTAATTTCCAGTACTAAATCAGTTCTGCATACATAGTAACTGAAAAGTAAGGCAAACCATTCTTAAAGAAATGATAAAATAGAGTGTTTTTTTTTTGTTTGTTTGTTTCCTCCCAGAAAATGCAGGCCACATGTCAGTTTCTGATAACTGGTGTAAGCCAGTTGTATGCACCTTGCATGAATTATCCTCACAGTTACCTGCAACTGCGTGTCGCCAGCCAAGAGAAGAGGCTTGTTTCTTCACAAGCGCAGTTCATGTTTATTGTCGACCATTACCTGAAGTCACAATCTTAGCCTCCAAAACTGAAGCTGTGTGTAATTGCTTGATTTCTATATGCCAACAATATTTTACCTGATAGCACACTTATGCAAATGTGCAATTCGAAAATGTGACTTTCTGATCAGTCTGTAGTTAAATGATAAATAAAACCAACAAATTAACCGTCAACACATAATATAATGCAACAGTGTCAACAGTTACATGTTTTGGTTACATTAATAGCCTTCATCAGTCTGTACAGACGAAAAGAAAAAGTTTTGATATATCCCCACAAAATTTTATAAGTGATCTCAAACCTAACAATGAATTCACTTGCAAAACAGTATAAAAAAACAGTCTAAAATAAAACACACACTATAGACACTTAAGAAGCATAAACATGTAAGGCAGTACAGTGTAGATGTGTGTTATATGGCTTACAAACACATAAAATTGCATATGGAGTAAAAAATGAATTCATAGGCTCTCTTTTAGGTTGGATATTTGGAAAGAATTCTTCTTCGAACCTGTAGAAGTACATGTTTTTTGACACTGTATAATATATTCTATATTAATTTTTTATTTAATGACAGTTAATGTTAACTTTTTTGTACGCTAATCACTTTTTAACTACAACTCCGAAGCGTTCGTCGTTCTTCTACGCCATCTTCAGGGAGTTCTTGCCTGTTTTTTTTAATACATCAAAATGACACAAGCACTTACTGATTCTAAGATCACAATTTTTACACAAAATCCACACGTTTAATGTTTTAATACACACCAATGTAGAGATATTAGCTGTTATATAAAGTGTGGATGCTGTGTAAAAATTGTGATCTTAGCTTTTGACATTTTGTTGTTACAAAAAACAGTTAAGAACACCCTGAAGGTGGCATTGAGGAGAGCCGAAACGCGCCAGATTTGTTTAAAAAGTGATTACCTTACAAAAAAGTGTGCAGGGACTGTTGGTAAATAAAAAATGACACTGTACAAGCACAATTTCCTGCACCTCAAACGTATACGTTTCAACACACACACTTAATAGAAACTATATTACTGTGATGTAATTTCCGTGTGGCTCCGTGTTGGGATACACAACGTAAATGATACAAATATGTAACTTACTTGCAGCTGTAACCTGTAGCTCTCTTCTATACACCCTACTTTTCCAATTCCGCTGAAATCTTCACGTCATTCCACTAGCATATACACGAATTAGCAATATGCCATCTTCAGCTACATCCTCTAGCACACGTCTAAAACTTCGCGGACTTTGAAAACTACGGATTACAGCTATTCCTTACAAGAGCCCCTCGCTTATCCGTGACTGCAGTTTAGTGCATCTGGTGCGCAGTTCAACACAGCCACGGACCATATTTTCTAAACAATTGACCTCATGACACAGATATTCACCCACGTTATTTCGGGAGAAACCGAATATATTGTAATTTTAAAATACCAGTACATTGCTTGACACGTAATTACATTACCAGTAATGCAACAGCATACATTTTGCTGAAACGGAGGATTTCGTCTTTAATTTGCCTCTGTACTGTTTGAATCTGTATGCATGAGCCGTGGTATTTATATCCGCGACCGTCTTCCCCATTTGAAGTTTTCTTCGTTTTGTGGTGTTCAAGAAAATGTAGAGATGGTTACTAAATTGGAAACCAAACTTAAATAACGATTTCAAACCACCACAACGACAAAAAATTTCCCAAACCAAATGTAACGCAGGAACGCAAACTCTCGCCCGGAAACTCGTGCAACACAATGCATCGACGCGCTTCTATTCGTCTTCTTCGGGAAAAATTCAAATTCCTCTGGTTAAGTACCGCGCAATGTCATTTATCCAAAACCACACCTCGTCTTAGACTAAACTGAACATGCATAGATCTTATATCATTGCAATACACAGGTGGTTCCTTTGGTCTTTTGTGCATGAAGTTCTAGGTCATTTCTTGGTTGTCTAACAAATGTTCATTACTTCTTATACTCTGTACTCACAACCTACAGTTGTCACTTTTTTACTTTCAAACAATTCGATTGTCTCCGTCTATTGAATCATCTGTAAATTCACTGACAGCATGTTCTGACATAGTGCTGCAAAGCACTGCATAGATTACAGTTTCATTTGAAAATAACTGGATAAACATTTTCTTACAAGAATTTATAACACACATAAATGCACATGCATGTAATTTCCCCACTATATATCTTGGATATTCCATATTCAAGCAAAATGGCATTCATTCTTCTCCCTCAAAGATTGTTTTCAGTCATAGGACACCAAATTCTATTTTCATGTTGAAATCACTGAGTTCAAATCTTATCTACATTGTCCATATGGGAAATAGTAGTCAAACATGCACTGTTTACTAACTTGTGGTTCAACAAGTGTTTGTACACACCAATACTTCCCATGTACGCATATGTACAGAGATCAGGGGACAACATCTTTATCATTGCACCGTGCATTTCATAGAGTCGTTTAATTAGTACACCAACTAATGCACATACATAAAACTTTTTTACATTAAAACATTTTAAAATATACAGAAATTAATCAGTGAGTGTTTTTAAAAACGTGATTTTAGCAAGGAACAGTGTACCTCCCTGAAGATGATCTTAGGATCGAAACACATTGGAGTGACTTTAAATGTTTTAATGTAAAAAAGTTTTATGTATGTGCATTGGTTGGTGTACTAATTAAACAAGGAACAGTATTTTGTTTCGAGAGATGAGAAGAACTACAGAAAAGTCATACTACCGGTCCTCCAGCACAAACTTCACAAAGGAATTGCTGAATCCAAAGAAAGTGTTGTCTGCACTTCTATAACATAGTGCCTTCCCCCATCAACCAGTTTTAGTACATTACTAAACAATTTCTTTCACACTTTCTGTCCCACATTTTCATATTCTACATTCAAGGATTCTGACTGTACCAACTCCGTACAGTATAAATCATAGACTGGGGGATGGCAAACATCTGCCCACTGTCTATACAATGTAACTTACTCTGACTGAAATTTAAATATATAAAAGTATATTTTTAACTCGAAAAAAACACACTGCATCTCAGGCTTCTGCCACAAAACATTAGACAACTGCGCTCTTGTGGGCCATTATGCCTCTTATGAAATTTTCAGGATAACATATCTGTCCCATCTTCAAAGGTCCAGAACCCAAAAAGAAATCCGGCTGTCCCAATATGGAACATTAACAGGGAAGAGCATGGGTGGTGATAAGACCTCAGGAGCGTGGTGCCAGCTAATAGGGTTGGTACATGTGGTTGGGAGGGAGGGGGGTGTAGTAGTCAGTGCAGCTTTGAAGAGACATGTTCCATGAGGGAACAAATTCCAACAGGTGTGGTAGTGTGACATAGAACATCTACACAAGCAAAGCGAGAGAAAGGACAGGAAACAAAGTGAAATATATGTTTAATAGATAGATAAATCCAAAACAGAACAACACAAGAGGGGTAAAAATCGTAGCCCAGTGCTACTCAATTGTAAAAATACCATGTGCAGAGCAGGGAGACGGAGATTATAAGACCAGAACAAAGAACAAATAAGTAACAATCAGTACAATATATAATAAACAGAAAAACGCAAAATGAAACAAAAGGAGGGGGGTAAAAGACATAGCCCAGCACATCTCCAAGGTAAAATTACCACATGCAGAGCTGGGAGACACTGTGACTGCCACATAACACATTACACCCTGCCCAGTAAGTTGAATTTTACATATGCGAACTCATTTTGTTGATCTTGCTGTTGAAATGAATGTTGTACTCCCTAAAGATGGTTCTTTGAGGGCTAAAACATGTTGGAGTGACACTGCATTAATAATAAATGTGTGCTTTAGTCAGTTTGTTTTATATGAAATAGTGCCTTAAGAATGCAACAGTGTCAGATTGCAATCTGAACTGCAGTAGAACACATGACCTAGTCTATGAAACATGAAAGACTGCACACAACATCCTACCAAAATAAAGGAACTTAATTAATCCTAGCCAAATAACAGTAATTCACAGTATTCGTTTCATCACATCAATGTTTTATTACTGCTTCATCCACGTTAAATAGAAAGTTTTACCATAATCTGCTCATCTTTGAACAAACTTCTGAATGGGGGTTTATAGTTTGCTAATATGACATCACACAATATTTCAAATACATAGCAGCAGCATCCAACACCACTAACACATGGTGGTGAAAGGTGTCTTGCCTTCACACAACGCCCATGCACACCTTCTACTCTGCCAACAATTTCATCTCACATCAATACAACAGTTCCATTAAAAATCATTAAAATTCATTTTCAGGCATTACTTGGCACCAGCTGTAGCAAGGGGGTTCCGTAACACCAAAATAACTGAATCACCACGCAGAAACATCTTCGAAATAAACCTGTCCTTGTTTACTGGTTTTGCCTGAAACAAATAGCAAACAAATATAGTAACAGCTTCCAAATGAAAGTGACTCACTGAATACCTTATTAAATTTTCATTTTAGATTGTTTTGTCTACAGCCAGATATTTGTAAATTCAACTGAACTTAATCTATCTGGATGATGTGGACCGCACGTTCCTTTAAAATGTCGTACACTTCCAATACTCTATATGGTGTCACAACTCAAAAGACAATAATATTCACATAAGTACATACTCACTTTGTATTGAAAGAAAACCATACCCATGATGACAAACATTACTTAGTTCCTTTCTTTTCCCCCAGACTTTCTTAATATAAACTCAAGTGAAATTATTGACTTGCTTGCTTACGATGATACACACACAAATACATATTCCTGTTAACCAGCACTCCATTACCAACGTGGTTATGCAGAGTGATAGCGTTGTACACAAATGCAATGTTGCTGTGACGGACGACCATTGTTTCCGTACTACCAAAAACTTGCTATGGACATCCAGTAACCCAAAAGAGAAAAGTCAAAAAACTTGGATCAACGGATCTTATACCTAAGATGAGAAGGCTTATCCTAGAAAGATAATTAATGTCGAATACTTACTTCACCCTTTCAGTTCCAGAATGCGTTGAAATGGATGCCGTCTGCTATGACAAAATAAGTGTCTCCACAATGTATCACCAGCTCCTTTTAAATCTAGTGACATGACTAGTGCAGTTTCTTTGTTACACATAAAACCTCTTATTTCTGTGCTTATTTTCACTATATGTCAACCTTTACCAAATTATAAACACATACCTTTTTTTTCCCTTTCCCAGTTCGTGGCAGTTCTGTCCACATTTCCTTCACATTTTCCAGCACCATGTTACAGTGCCTGTCAAATGCCTTCACTCGACCCAGAAGCTTCTTGTTGTTACGACAGTTGATCAACACCTGTTAAGAACAAGACTGTAAAATTACACAAAATTCTCACACCCAACCTTCCCACCTTCGCATTCCAGAAGCTCCTCGTGGCTCCAAATGCAATGGATAAACTCGTCACAAATAATACTCACAATCTGTAATTTAGTTCTATACAGCTACTACTCAACAATCTGGAAACATTCCTGATGTAATTAACCCTCTGACGCCGGAATTAAATCCCCCCCCCGGCCACTTTAGTGGCCGTTCGGCTATTTAAAGGGCTCACCGCACGACATATATATATGTCGTTCAGTGGCTAAGGGTTAAGTTCTATTTCACAACTCTACTGTACTAGAAATCAAACACAGATCATGCAAGATTTGAGGTTATCACAACAGTGATGATGAGTCTTGTGTGATGTCATACTCTGTTGCTGTGTAAGTAGCTCCTGATGTTTCAAAGTACTGCAATGCCTTCACTTTGCAAGGTAATCAGTCACGCCCTTCAAGACAAAGGCAACACAATCCTCCTAATCAGGAACCACTTCCCAGCTATACTGTGTCACACCATAGGATTTGCAACAGATGACTGTAAATCACACACATAACATACTGCCAACTTTACAACAACACAAATGTTCCCCTCATTAAGATTCACAATGGAATGTCACATACAATTACTGAAGCTCCAAAATATTTTATTATGGTAAAGAAAACAGACTTATCTCTTCTCCAGAATGTCCAGACTATCACTGGGCCCACCTAGCCTCCTAGACTAGGAGTACTAGTTACCTTTCACTGGGGTAAAGCAGCCAAAGTGTTAAGCTGACCACTCACCACCATCTCAGTGCTGAGATTAAGGTTCAGTATGAGCTGTACCTCTACTACGTGGACAGGGCCAAATTCACCTTTTACAATATCTTATAGCCTAAAGACTGATGCTGTTCATTCCAAGAGCACAGCACTGATGGTTAAATAAAGAATATCGAGCATTTGTGGAATAAATGACAGGGAAAAATGCCTATCCCGGTGCCATTCTGTTCACTACAAATCTCACAATGCCAGCACTACGAATGGGCCCAGGCCTCTGAGATTAGAAGCCAGCATCAGCATTGTCATTGTTAATAATGGTGGTCAGCATAAATAGGGGAGGTTATCATATATCACTAGTAATGCTTCAATCTAATGCCTGGGCATCCATCACATTCCAATTACTGGTAGCAGAAAATTATGAAGCATCAGTTTTGGACTGGCCCCCAGTAAAATGTATCATGTTGTGTATGACTGTTTTTGAGAAAATATTTATGTATTTAAAAACACAATGCGGATGTGTAATCTAAAAATAAAATGTATCAGTGTTGAATCTCTGGGTTCTACTTCAACAGTGACAGTTCAGATGGTATCAACAGAACATGCTGGCATATCAAGAATATCTGTGACATACTTTTCAAGTCATATGCTCAGAAACAGTATTTTGACAGTAGATCCAAAGCCACAACTTACAATGGAATCCTTCTAAAGCAGTGCTCTTTACACTCTTCATGTCACCAAACAAAGAATGAACATAGACATGTTATAATTTGATGAACAGCTATGAAATAGCATAAGACTGTGTGAATTGAATAAAATAAATCTACAACCACAACTATGTATACAGAGTTATGTATTAGACAGATAAACCAGCCCAAACAAACACAATTTTCCTCTGTAGACTACAAAATAGGTATATGTAAAGTTCTAACTTGGAGAATATGTTGCAAACAGAGCTATGGTGGTCATATAAAATCATCTCATCTTCACTGATAAGGAAGTAAGATCACATACATCACTTTAACTATACAAATAATTTGATGAATTACTCCTGTAGTCAACACAACCACTGGAGGGCTAAAAATACAGCTAGTAGTTGAGCTCATACTAGGCCACACAAAGTTTTTGGTGAATTTACACAAGAACTTAAAATACAAATTTTCATAGAAGTCAGTCCACCAACTGTACAGATACAGCATTGGACAGCAAAGTGCCTGTACCTCGACGACAAAGGCATCATGTTCCTGCTATAGAACATACATACATGCCATGGATCCATAAGTGTACCAAAATGACAATGAATGTCACATCTTTAAGAACTCAAAAATTCTTATATCATTTGCATCTACAGAAGTACGTTTCACTTGTCTCTACAAATTCAGTTTGGAAAAGAGTTTTGAAACAAGTCTTCTAATACTAATTTCACATTATGCAACAAAATGTTTTCCGACTATGAACATCGGAAACTCAACTGGGTGTATGACACTAAAATGAATGCTAATTTTAATAAACAAACGTACGATAAAAATTAAAATTCTCCGACTCTCGATAATAAATTCAGGAGACAGGGCCCGTTGCTACAGACACTTTACTAACTTACGCACCGAAAAATCAAACGCCTACTACCTGAGTGTTATTCTTTACTGATTGTGTAAGAACAGAAAGTGGGCCAGTGCTAAACTCTTCTTCTTCTCGCTTCGCCAGTTCCTCTGGCGTCATCTCAGACTTCGGCTTGGTCAAAAGCGTCGATCTGAAAAATACAAAATTCAAACATGTAACGTAGCTACACAAATCAAAAGTACACTGGAAACTCTTCTTTCTCCTCAGGAATACTTACGTCATTTTCTAAACAAAAATGGTTACTGCTATAGACTTATACGCTTTGCTTTCACGTAAAGATTCCGAATTACGAAAAAGAAGACTTTCAAATACTCTGTCCAAACCTCTCCAATGACTCTATATACCTTGCTTGTTAAGCGCACACATGCGAACAAGGTAGTAGTACCAACAAACACTGATCCATGCTACCAACCATGAAAACCGAATTCCAACTTTAAAAGTGCTGCGGTCTCACGCGTTAGTCGTTCATGCCGTCACGTATCACTTTGCCTACGTATTCATACCCAAATTATACTGATAAATGAATCAGCTGCGCATCTGGTAGAAATGTGATAAAGCCTCACAGTTCTCAGCACGGATCATAACTAAGCGGAGTCCAGTTCGAGTGTATGGGTTCAGTTATCTCTGCTAAATTCCCCCATATCCAGAAAATGTTTCTTGCGTAACGTAATATGGCGTCTTGTTAAGGCTTGTGCGCACCGGTCGCAATTATACTGCACATTTACGGAATACACGTTATTCAACGCCTTCCCATGACTCTCGCCGTCCCCGATAACAATGCCATTATGAAGAGTCATTGACATTTATGATCACGATGCCGTGTTTGTCCTTGACATCCATGGCGCCAATATTAAAATGCATTTTGCTAGTTTGAAAAATCTGAGTTGAACTGTTTCATTTTGCTCTTCTTTACTGTACAGGAAAATGCTTGATTAAATTTACTAAGGGTCTGTAACTAACATGTCGCCTAATGAGTATTCGCTCTTCTGCGGTGTTATACAGTGTATGTTAGCAGTACCTTGCCAATGATTCAGGACTGCCTAGTTGCCCCATTTCAAAGGTCAAACAGTTCACAGAGATTGAACTGATAGGCTGTCCCAAAACACCGGTATACAATTACCAATATACACTGCATAACAACTCACAAGTGTCAATATCTTAACTCCACCACAGCAGTAGCCCAAAATCTCACACATCACCTACATTTCTTGTCAGTATCTGTTCAATAATCTCCAAGGGAATGACTTCTTCTGGTAGGCCTAAGGAATCATCTTTATCACTACACCTTTTATCACAATGGAAACTAGGTCCCATGAACCTGGGGGGAATTTCTTAACTAGCCGAGAAAACACTATTAGCATCCTACAAACTGCCCCATGGAATTAGCCAGCTGATGACCTAAAATGTTAATTTTTCCTTCCTATATCCAAACTGAACATTCCAAGAAATGTCACTTGTGTCACCAATTAACCTCGCAAGACTCTTTTTAAAGGTCTGATACAAAGATTGTTCAGAATCTCCTATTGTGTTGTGGAATGCCACAAGAACCATTCTGTTACACAATGCACATGAAAAATAACTGTCTACGAATGTGTGTTCAAGATAATGATTTTTTTGTTAGATGGAACATAATTCCAATCGTAGGGTGGATGTCTTCAACAGTTTGTATGCTGGTGCTGTAGAGTCATGTAGCATGCATATCCTCTACTGCCACAATCATGGTACAGTCACATTCCAGCTTTTTTCTCTCTCTCTCTCTCCCATCACAGAACTCAAAGAAAATATATGCAGTCACAAACTGCTCCATGGTACACATGAAAACTACTTTTATAAACAACTAGCTACAATTTGATACTGCCACATGTTTTTAATTACACAAGCCATGAGGGGGTGCTGATAAATCCTTAGCCCGACTAGGAAGGAAGCAAGCTACAGTGACCAAACTCAGGATTAAACATACTCCCCACGAAGCTCAATATATTTCTTAGCCCACTGCTCTAACTTTTGCAAGCCATCCAAAAAAAAATTCAGAAGGCTGTCCATCTAACCAGGTCTCTGCAGCAGCAATGACCTCCTCATCGGACCAAAAATGGTGACCTTTCAATTGTTTTTCAGTCCAGGGAACAGGTGGTAGTCTGCTGGGACCAGATCCGGAGAATAGGGTAGGGTGATCAAGACAATGGAAGCCCAGGTAGCCCAGTTTCTTCTGGGTTTCAAGTGCCCAGTGGGCCAGGGCATTGTCGTGAAAGAACAAGACCCCCTTGGTGACCTTCCCATGGTGGTTTTCCTCCAAAATGTCCTTCAATTACACCAGCAGAGATGAGTAATACTCCGTGTTGATAGTTTGGCCCTTTGGAAGATAATCAATGAGGATGCTGCTGTCTTGATACCAAAAAATCGAGGCAAGAACTTTTCAAGCGAATTTTTGCACTTGGAATTTTTTGGGGCAGGGTGAACCACTATGCCGCCACTCCATTGATTGTTGCTTTGTCTCCAGGTCAGTGATATAACCAGGTTTGGTCCATGGTCACAAATCGTGACAGGAAATCATTTGGATTGCACCGAAAAAATTCCAAAAGTTGTTCAGACCCATTTCGAGGAGAGCTTCTGCATGTACAAATCTTCATGAATGATGGACCCAACCTGCTCACGTGAGATGCCCAGTTGCTCAGTTATTGATTTAGCCAAAATCCGCTGGTCTTCCAAGATTAGCTTGTGAATTTGATCAATAATCTCTGGGGTGGTCACTGTTTTGGGTCATCCAGGACGAGGCGCAACACAGGAGGAAAAATCATCCTGTTTAAACTGGGTCACCCAGTTGTTGACGGTGGCATATGATAGTGCATGCTCTCCTAATGTTTCTGTCAGAAAAGCGTGAATCTCCTTCAGCGCCTTGCCTTGTAAGAAAAAAAATATTGATGACAGCTTGCATCTACATGTTGCTGAAATCGCACGTGTCGCCTGACACGCTTCCTTTCAGCCTCTGTAATAAGAAAATACTTGCAATTCGGCACATGAACAAACCCCTCTTTCCAACAACACTATTGATTCTGTCATACGACATCGGGAAGTAGGTCAGGCTAAGGACTTATCAGTACCCCCTCATATACGATACTACCTGCTGTTTTGTATGGGTGCTAAACTTGCAGACTCTCAGCCTGAAGACAGGAACACAGAATCTGCAGTTTTCATGAACTACCACTAGTATCGTAGCATCAGAAACGTGAAACAGGAAGACATGCAATAAGGACAGCATATACAAGAGAAATACATACATTATTTGGGTGGAAAATCTGAAGGAAGAACCACTTGCAAGACCTAGATATAGATGACAGAATGACATAAAACGGTTCCAGAAGAAAGAGCGTACAAGTTTGTGTGTCGCTTTGTTTAGTTCAGAATGCAATCGAATGACGAGCTGCAGGGAACATGGCAGTAAAATGCCAAATTCCACAAAATGCAGGGAATTTCTTCACCTAATGAGGGACCATAACCATCTGTATGGAGTTAGTAGCATGTATCTGAGAGTGCTACAATATGCCAAGCATTAATCTTTATTTCTAAGCTTATTTATAAAAGGTGATAAGACATTTATCTATGCCATATCACATTAGGTAAAAAAAATAATTAAGTACAGCAAGTATTGAACGTTTCATATGGTGCTTTGTAAGTTTTCTGATTTCACTCCCTTAGAAATTTAAAAGAAATAAAATGTAAGGCAGAACTACTGCATACTACATAAGGCAAGAAAAATGTACCCTCAAAATACAAAAACTTGTTACAACTTTATCACAAAGGAATAATGGACTTCATAGTGTGAGGATGTTGGACATGTTTAACTTGTATGTAACGGTCTTAAAATTGACAAAATAAACCGCAACACAGCCGGTAATGGTACACCATTTGTCAGAGCGTGTACATCACTGCCATTTTGAAGCATGTTTCAAGGATGTACAGACAAATGATTTAAGAAAACACAAATTTGATTTGCGTGATGTGCTAGCCTAAAATAATGATTCAAAAATTTAAAGTATAAAAAACACAGTCTAACAATTTAGCCATAGTGCCAAGATCTACAATGACAATGTACATGTAAAGTTGAACATGTACATACCATGAAGACATACTATACAGAACAGGTATGGCTTCCCTCTTTAACCTCAGCATCAGACTGAGCTGTGTGTTCAGTCTGACATGCCTGCGCCTTTATGGGGAAAGAGACCCCAGCACCCATTGCATTAGAGGCTGGGTGGGCCCCAGAGTTGGTCCAGACATATTGAAGACAACTATCTTGTAACTACCAGGAATCAAACCATGATTCCTCAGTCATCCAGCCTACAGCCTTGTATCCATGCTGCATGTAAATGTTACACTGCCATGAAAATAAACAGGAGGATTTTAATGCCGGTACATATGTATGCAATATTGTGGACAAACCTTTCATACTTTTTTTAACACTGTATTCACGTACTCCACACAATCACCACACACATATTTAACTAAATATTTTAGTCCTTTTCTGCAATAGCTGTCAGATGCTTATCAATTTCAGCCTCACTCAGCTTTCTGTAAAGACAAGAAAAAGAAACATATCATTATTCAGAACTACAAGTTTGTCCTTGTCATCAAATTACAGACTCTTCCAAATTACCGTTAAGATCATCCCTCCCAATCCTAATCTTTGAGATTCCCAGGGAAACCAAATGACATAAAACTTAACATACATTTGAAAGTCTACAGAAGCATTGTCTTTACTCAATTATGGCACAGATTACAAGTTTATTCCTCCAAAGCAGCCCGTTTTTCCGGAACAAGTGGCATGATGCAATCTGATCACATGGAGCTATGCGTGAACTGACAGCCACTTTTTTTTTTTTTTAATATTTCCCTTTAGAAAAGGACTGTGTATGTTATTTGTACCATGGTAACCGAAACTTGAGTGTGTTGGCTGACTGCCTTGTTCCAGTCTGTATTTATACCAGACACTCAATTTAATTCTGAAGGGCAGCTGCAAATTTTACTTTCAATTAGTATTCTGGACACTTCTGGATCCAAACATACCTTGTGCCTCCATATCTAAGGATACAAAAGTACCTCTCACAAGAAAACAGGTTATGCACATTCCTATGTACCTCACACGTCTAAGTTTTAAGCAAGTTCCTATCTCTGCCTCACCTTCACTTCCTGATGTCTGAGCGCAACCTTTTAGTTATGTTATATAATTCTGACTGCAATTTCATTTTCTTTCCCATTTCATTTAATTACTTACTCAATATAAGCAAATGGAGGTTTATAGGCATATTTTAATTCAAACTGTACTTAAATTTGATGCTTCACACAGGGTGGGCTTTAACAAAACCGCACCGCTTGATGCCCGTACACTGTTACGTGTAAGTGCGATCAGGGGGAAACTGAACCAGTTTGTAAACGGCAACTTTCATTAATACAATTTCTGACCCCAAGAATCACTACAGAATTACAACAACCATTCCACTTTCATGGCAAATGACTCAGTGGTTGTAAATCTATAAAAAGTTATTCAAGAGGCCAAATTAATTTAAAATGTGGTCAACTTAAGTGTCACATCAAATTGCAATTAAAACCGATATACTTTATTTGCGAATTTATTCATTCAGCGTCTTCTTCATGGCGAAAAGTGTAGTGGAATAATTATGAGGAATACACCTTCCCAGGCTGTCAAATACACTACACCAGATCAAGAACTATATGGAAAAAACTGAAGTTTTCTTACTTAAAAAACTGCTCTCTTTTCAAAAACATCACCTCACCTGAAGCTCGGGTTCTCTTTTGTAACAATGCCTATTTCAATTTCAGTAGCTTTGAAGTCCACTGATAGAACGGTGGAGAGGCACATGATTGCCAACTGAAAGAATAAAAAAAAAATATATATATATATATATATATAAACAGAATCCAAGCAATTAAAAAACATAATTCAGTGAAGATATGTTCAGATTTGGTTGATCTGCATTTTGCAGCACAGCAGGTTTCACAGGGACAAAGAATTTAAATAATTCTAATGTAAATATATAGTCAGATTTTATGTCAAGACATACACATAGATCTGTGTACACACATGCACAAGCCCTCCAAGCTCTCAAAATGCGTAGTAATTTCTTATAATAAAACCAACTAAATGCACTAATTTCTCAAATTTAGTTTTGGAATAAAACTCTACATGTTTCGTACAGATCCCCTGCCCATCACGAGTTTTTCACTGTACACACAGCAAACCTGTATGACATATACCATTGCTGTGTGTACAGTGAAAAACTCCTGATGATTGACAGAGGAACTGTCCGAAACATGTAGAGTTTTATTTCAAAAATAAATTTGAGAAATGAGTGCATCTAGTTGGTTTTATTATAGGAATTTATCACGATGCGCGGTCACCTGAACACGCAAGAAGTGACTGGCTTTAAGTAAAATGGCCCAAACACATCAACAGCAGTAGTCATGCAGCACAATTATGATGCAGTGCTCATCAGCATCAACAGCTAAACTTATCACACTATGACCGCAATGAAAATCACACTTCAAAATTCATATACTTTGAAGAGTGTATTTCTTTGTCCATACTAAATTCAAACTATGCTATCAAAGCACAACTACATATACTTCAGTAATTATCAGCACTTCAATATTTAATTGTGAACAAGCTGCTACCTAATATATCTGTAGTTCATTGCTAGCAGCATGCCACGCACTAATGACATCTCGTACACATTTACTGAATTTTGTTGAAAGACACAGCAGTTCAATTTGAATCAAATGTACTCTTTATCAGAGGGTATGGCATGGATGCACGGCCATGCTGCTGTTAAAGGTATACAGGGGAGGCCATGACATTATAATGATGCATGGAAAAATAACTGGTAGAAAAACACATCATCCATTGCTACTTCCTATACTGATGACAACGCAGTTCAGTTCACTGAGTTACAGCTAATACAGAAATTTGTTTCATGTCAAATGAACACATTAAAAAACTGAATATTCCAAGTGTGTGGCAGTCATTTGAGAATCACAGAACACCACGAAACACTTCTGAAAAAACAGGCGAAAATTATTATTTTTCATTCAGTGGCCCATAGCATAACAGCCAAGAAGTCACTATGAAATAATGTGACACAAAACTGACCTGGGTAGCTTCCTCACTGCTATATTCTTGTTTCTTCTTGAGTTTTTTCTCCAGGTAGCTGTTGGCTTCAGTCTGCTTGGAGCCAACACTAATGGCTCTGTAACCACAGTAGTAACCGGCCGGATCTGTCTTGTACATGCACGGTCCTTTCTCATCGTCATAGGCAATTAAAATCATACCTGAAAAAAATTAAAAACACATCATAATTTAAAACTGTTTTACACAGTGACACGTAGCGAAAAATGTCACACTCTCTTCAAGAAGAGATTAATTGTAATATAAATCCCCAAATACAGATCACCAGCACAAAAGTGCATCATAAGGCAAATGAATCTATTCTTGAGTGTGAAACATCAGATCATGCTTAAGAAACACCTTCATCTATTAAACAAAAAATCTTACTGCAGCCCAGAGGACGCATCTCTGCGTTCTGAGTGTACACTTGTGAGATATCAGCGACCCGGCGGCACAGGACATCCACAGGAATCTCATAACCGTTCTTATACTTCCAATTGGCTGCCTCATAGCGAGCACGCTGCACTTGGGATTTGCTGTCCGCTATAACATAAGACAGAACTTAAAATGCAAACATACACACATAATGCATTCAACTACAAGAGAGGAAGAGAACCTTGGGTATTTCAAGTCTTGTGTTTGTGGTTCTTTAAATCACTTGGGACATAAAATGTAATAAACAAATAACAAACCTTTAAACAACATGTATCCACTTTCATAAAACACATGTAAAAAAACCAAACCTAGGTATTCATTTCATACATTTTGGCAACAATGAAATTTACTTCAGACCCAACACACACTGCATAAATACTGTTTCCATTTTCTACAACAAGGCATCATTTCACAATTTTATCTCTTTCTATTCAAATAATACTCACACTTTCATAAACTAAGAACTAAAATTTAAATAATATTATTGTCATTTAGAAGTTAATACATATTAGCGTGAGAAATGCACTCTTCTGGGTAATTACACAGCGAGTAGTGGTAATTTCTTACTGACGTTTCAGGACAACCTATCGGGTCCCATCCGCAGCGTTCAAGAAACCCAAATTCTTGAACCCTAATGGTGGGAAAGATAGTGTGTCCCGAAAAATCAGTAAGAAATTACCACTACTCGCTGCATAATACCAAAATCCCAGAGTTCTCAGCCACTTCGTGGTGGAAGTCTGGAATCACATGTATGTGCGTTCTGAGAAGAAAAACATTTATGGTACACTGAACTCACCTATCATCCCAGTCATGGCACATCCTATTTTGTCTGTCAGCTTAAAGAGATGGGTTACAGTTGAAGCATCAAGCAACTTGTCCTGCAGGAACATAAGAAACACCACCAAAGATTGGAAAACAAAAACTGATTATAACAAACTGGATAATCCACACTAATTTGACAACTGCACTGCGACAATGACAGTCACCAATACCAAAATCTAAGTTATGTATTGAAAGGCAAATCCAAAAGAGTTTTGTTCTAACACACCGAAGTCTTGCATGTGCTATGTTTGTGACTGAACAAATATCAAAACAGAATGAAGCCATCCTTTGCCACACTTTTCATAAAGTGATACGCTGAAGTGCTGAATTCATTGCTCATTCACTGCTTCACACATTCCAAATTTGGTAATGCTGAAACACAAACCTCATCTTTTATACGTCCATGTGTAAAAAAGTCAGTGACCATGCATCGGATTAACATTTTGACCAAGGGATTATCTTCCACATGTCAGTCAACGATCAGGGTTTTTTTTTATGTTTTGCTGACCGTGCATCTCAGTATAATCTTAGTAATTAACCAACTTAATGCACAAATTCTTGTTTTATAATACATTCAGTATATGCCTCAACATGTTTCGAGCACTGTGTGCTCATCATCAGGAGGTCAAAATTGTATTAAACAGCATCTGTAGGTGGCCGTCTGGTGGACACGTTGAGAGAGGACTGTACACGGGATGGCCACCTGCAGGTGTGATGATACCAGATGCTGTATAATACAATTTTGACCTCCTGGTGATGAGCACATAGTGCTCGAAACATGTAGAGGCACATAATGAATGTATTATAAGACAAGAATTTGTGCATTAAGTTGGTTAATTACAAAGAAAAATGATCAGGGTGTTAATGACTGATAAATCCTGTGTGGTGGCAGTGCTCCACCTTCCTAATACATGTCTGGGGATAGCCAGTGATCACAATATATAATACCTGTCATTGTCCATTTCATGAAGAATTGTGGTTCATACATTTCCTGAAGAGTGACAGCGCAAAAGCCACTTTGGCACTGCTACTACTACATTCCATATTAGCATGCAGACTGATGACAGACACGCGCAACCATTACGTACACTCATATTCCCACAAATATAAACATTATTTCATCACTGAAACAATTTATTTGGAGTACATCATTAGGAAAAAGAATATATTTTATAACACAATTCATGCTGCTGCATTCTCTCATTCTCTATTAAACACTGTAAAAACTGCAAGTTGTACATTCAATGAACATGTGTTTTTGCAGAACAATCCAAAGTGCTGTTTGTGGTATTCTTAACTTGTAGCCTATGATGTATATTGATTTGTGCTGACAGCAAACTTAACTCATGCACTCTTTTCACTGTTCTATCAATAACAAGTAAGACTGTGGATTTTCTCCATATTTTCTATGGGATAATTCTGTCATGATGATAATGCAATATAATATAAACCAAGTCAAAGGGATTAGGTACTGGGCCTTTGTTAACTTGCTTGAGAAAGGACATAATATTAATGATGGGTCCATATTCACGTTTATTCTGGAACAAAACACAGGAGAGTGGAACCTGATGTATCGGCTGATATTTGACCTTCACATTATGAAACACCAGTACATAATCTAGAACCATACATCTGTCTTCCAACCTACCTTCCACACCTTAGTACCATGAACACGCTCAAACCAACACACTGCTACAATTACTGCTGAGCTGTGCAACTATTACTCCATATCTTGTAACATATGTATATATATATATATATATATTTACATATTACACTTCTCTTATTTTAACATGGTTTATAATAACCTTTGTACATGTAATTGTGACAACCAAATATTTTTTAGTTTTTATAATTTAAAAATTTTATAATTTTCAGTACACTTATCCATCTACTACAAATCATACATCAACGAACTTCCCGACAGTTCTACCACATACCGGAAACGATAAAAGATTAAATGTTTGTTGTATGCAACTGTGCATTCCCTGATGATGGTCCAGTGACACCCATAACATGTAGGAGTTGGCGTATTAAAACATTATTGTAACTCTAAGTGTGGTGCATTTGTTGGTTTACACTGTAACAAATGCATCATACTGCACGGAATGGAAAATGATGAATCAGGTAATATACTAACCGGAACTTTTTTCTGAGTAGCCACTACAGCTGTATCCACTCCTTTCAGAGCAACAGAAGTCAGCCCTCCTTGGTTAATAGCTTTAAACGCATACTCTGCAAAAAATAAGACACGCTTCATTCAAAGGGCCCCGCAACATTATGAACTGCCAAGTCATTGCGCTCAAGTGAAAATCCAGAACGTTTTTCCGGAATTCAACTTTCGCAACTGCGAATTAAATTCCTGCAAACTGCAAGATCCTTAAGGTCCATTAACCTACAAAACTTACCGACTTGATACAGTCGACCTTCAGGGGAAAATATAGTAATGTGCCTGTCAAACCCAGCGCTGCTTCCTCTCGCCATGTTTCTCGCTATAGATCACGGATATAAATTACGTGGCACTGATTACACTTATATCACGTACGAATGCAACATACGAATCACAAACGAGACCAGCAAATTAAACAGGTAAAGAAGACATCACAATGAACGTCATCTACAATTACTTACGTAAAACACATTACATTGTACTACTTTTACGGCGTGGAACAAACAAAGGAAAGTTTGATTTCGGGTCGGCTGGAATCAGATGCTCATAAGCGTATCACGACCTGATTAAAATGTACGTTGGTATGCCTGTTTAATCTTCCAGCCTACCCGTGTAAACACTACAGCCAGTAATCGTATTTCCGCGACAATGATGACTTGAACGTGAAGTTGTAAATGATTTGTTATCTCCTGTCGGTGGCTCAGCAAGTTTCACCTGAAACTATGGTAGATTTTTTTAACAGGCTCTACCATTCACCGCGCCGCATAAATTTGATTGACGTGTTAAAATTGGCACTTATTTGTGGTATCACCTGTGCGTCGTAGTTTACTGACGCAGGATAGTGCGGATTTGGCTATAGTATTAATCGCAGCTCTGATCCATGGTGTTAATGTATGTAAAGCCAAGTATTTGCCGATGAGAGAACCCCAAATGTGGCCGTAATGAATAACTTCATATCCCATATTTTTCCCCATACCTTTTCACGTATTCTTTCATGTGTATTCTGGACGGCGCACCCGTCACGTTTCTACATGACACAGAATTATTTCGCAATCAGAGAATTCTGTGTGTTGTTAGCTTCTGGAATGGCAAAAACGGTAAGAAGTAATGCTCGAGAGAAAACAAGAAGAATTGTCGTGTATGTGCCAATGACATGCAGTTAGATTGCGGGTGTTTAAATTTTGTTATAGTTCTAATCAGACTGGGCTGGTTTGCGTTCAGCCCTTAATGTTGCGCGAAACCAATGAAGAGTGTTGATGTTATCAGATGTGGTCTTTATGGCAGGTTAATAAACATAGATAAGAAACGTAACTCTTGCACATCACAGCAGGACTGGAAATGGAAGTTACCAAGCCCAAACGAATTGTAGAGTTTAATAGAGAAGGTGAGAGACACAAAATTGTTGGTGCGCAAATCCCATGGATTGTGTTGCAGATTGGCCGCATACCGTGTTGAGCTTTGTTGAGATGATTTTGCGTTTAATATGAGAAATGTGCTTTCTATGTAGATCATGCTCATACCCGATACAATCCACTGAAAGGTGAATGGATACTTGTATCACCACATCGGATGAAGAGACCTTGGCGTGGTCAAGAGGAAGATGCACCCGAAGAAAATATCCCGGAATTTGAACCTAAAAATCCTCTGTGTCCAGGAGTCATAAGACCTAATGGGCAGGTAAACTCATAAATGTCATATTTCCAAATCAGTTTAATGAGAAATAGCAATGACATGTTATGAAGGAAATAA
>Ga0123354_10003863_pt1 | contig 20932 bp, 14 predicted proteins | sample TergutLab28metaG_2_FD_97872 | JGI IMG/M metagenome (GOLD analysis project Ga0123354, IMG submission 97872) | Labiotermes labralis P4 segment gut microbial communities from Petit-Saut dam, French Guiana - Lab288 P4 | ecosystem: Host-associated > Arthropoda: Insects > Digestive system > Gut ...
CTCAGAAAATCTGGTTGCGCCGGGGATCGAACCCGGGACCTCTGTATCTGTAGCCAGAAACTCTGACCACTAGACCACAGAGGGGGTCTTTTTTTTTTTTTTTTTTGCTACAGATGAGGAAATTTACTGTACCAGTGACCTGCAGGAGAAGGGTCCTGTCATCAGAAGCGGCTTTCAAACATTGTAAACAGCTTGTCTGTCCTCTGATGGAATACGCGTGCCCCACCTGGGGGTCCGTTGCCCGCATTCACGTCGCCAAACTGACAGAGTTAAAATGGCGGCAAACAAACTTCGGTATGTGAGCATTACGCAAATTCACGAAAATGTGGAAGTTCCGTTTTTCGTCGACCACATCACACCGAGGGCTACGACACGATATTAGTTGATGTGAGGAACCCTCAGTTCGGCAACTTGGAAGTCACATGTTCCGACTGAGGGCTGAACAAAGTCGTGTAAGTCCGTAACCAAGAGCGGCTGAAAATAGGCAGGCCAGTTGAGGCTGCCCGTAACAAGGCTGCTCAGTCGGCAGAACGAAATATACCTGGGGGTTTTCGGCTAACCTAACTGAGGGTTTCGTGATTTTCCGCAGGTGTACGGCAAATTCCAGGCTCTAATTAAAAGGTAGAAAAGTACCAGCATCCCTCCCCCCTCAATCACGCAGGCGTTCGACCAAACTGATTTCCCCCATGCTGAAGAGGCCATCAGCCTACGCAAACGGGCCATTCTGCTTTCGAACGCCCAACATTCATGAAACCACAGTCTTTCCTTCGCAAAGGACACAAAGCCATTTGAAGCAGAAGTTCGTAGTATGACCACGTCAAGGCCCTTAGCCAAGAAGGTAAATCTGTTAGTGTATGCACAACCCCTATTGTAGTAATAAGGTAACCGTGCTACAACCCAGCACGGGTATTATACGCAGGAATGGCTAAACGGATCACGGAAAGTGCAGTTGTGCAAAGGGCAAGTCTCTGCCCTTACACAACGTTTTGTTTGGTTAAGACTGGTTGGTTAGAACAGCAAATTCCACTACTCCCTTATGGGAACTAACTGAAGACAGTTCATCATCTGAAGGGATCTTTAAACGAATGTGCTGAAGTGTAGGCCGTAGTAGAATGCAGCGTGGATATGGATATCGGCAGAGTCAGCCCACACCACAGATGCAAGTCAGGGCGCAGAAACGAACACACATTTCAGTGTTCTGGAGGATGAGGGAAATTTCCTTCATCCAGGACGCATAGCCTGTTGCTCTGCTCCTAACATCCGACCACCAGCAAACTAGGCATTACACACCATATGCGGCAATAACACAATTATAGTCTCGAGCTTCTGATGATGGGCATATAAGTGCCCGAAATATGTTCAGCAGATTATAAGTGCAATAAAGCATTCAGTAGCATCTAGTTGGTTTTCTTCTCAACGCTTACACAACGACGCATGGACAAACATACATCAAATTCAAGTTAATTTAAGTTCAGATTTTTAATTTAATCCGTATAGCCACTTGGAGCACAAATTTAATCTAAGTGATATTTAAAACTTCAGTTCTTGCCTCAATAAAAAACAATGCGCTTTCATTTTATAGTCCAATCAGTTGAAGCAGTGTACGGAACTAATCCCTGTTTATGCTGAGAACCATACAGAAAACACAAATACAGCCTACGGATAAAGTACAGTTTTATGCCAAAGCAGTTTGCACATACAAGTAATCACTCTCTCCACCGTAAAAGTGAATACGAGCAATATTTTTCGCTAACTCAGAAATGAAATCTTCTAACATTCGATCTGTACGTGTCTGTTATTGACTACAACGGTTCCACTCACCAAAAAGAGTTAATGGCGAGAACTACACAAAAGGGAAATGAATTAAATGTGTTTGAGTATTACATTTTCATAAACACAAATTCGCACCCTGCAACTGGTTTACGATCCTCCGTGTACCTAAGGTGCCATGTTTCAGAGACATGTCTTGCACATAAAATTCAACATACACTCGGAGTTTACTCCATGTAAATATTCGACGGTTTTGTGCATTTTGACTAAATACTTTAACCAAAGCAGTTTCTTTTAACACAAGGGGTATTTTAAGTTTAAATAGTAGATCTGTAGGGGAAAAAAGGGATGTAATAAAGTGAAAACAATGCGTACGCCAATGTAGGGTACCTTTTTTTCAGAACGTTGTAATATAAAATATTTTCAATATAGAATAAAAATTGATAAAAGCTTTTATTAGTTCTGTCATACCTTTTACAATTACCTTCCTGCTGGTAGCCTTACACTGACCGAAGCATGTCGGGATACTAATGAAAAGGTTACCGCTTATACCCATAAGAGTATCTCGATGGTTAGTTAAAATATTAATGTGAGTTTTCATTTCACACTGATATTTTTAAACGCAAAAACCTCATAAGGAGCAAAAAGTACATTTTAATCCAACACAAAAAGTTGTAAACAAACAGCATGACTCACCATAACTCAGCTATTCGCCATCTACATACCGACTAACCCCTAGTCGCATTAAGATGTGTTGTTCACTCATGTTACCTACCTGCACAAACAGAACAGAAAACAGTAACACTAACGGGCAAATATACTTTTGGGTTAGCATTCAGTAGTATAGTTATGATTTTATTTACCTTAATTTGCATACCACTTCTTTCTTTCTGACAAACCAGAAATAAGCTGATCGACATCTATGTCATACGACTTCCAGGTGTGTAATTATCATAAACATCCAGCGCAGATCGATGTGGAACAATCCGCGCAATTTAATTCTCCAAAAACAGATGGATGTACAAAAAAAAATTATATATTGCCTTGTCAAATAATTGCAGAATGAACGTTGCATGCACACAGAAAAACAGTAACTGAATTAAGCAGTGACAAACATTTTACATTACTAAAACCTTACAAACCTTCCTCGTGGCATGCTTAGATGTACACCGTTTCGGTCTCACTAAACTGAGATGCTCTAAGGAAAAACTGATATTTCTACAGAAAAATCTCACGCAAAGTTCAAGACCTTGATTGCTGTACACTAACTCTTCCAAAGCTGACATTTTTAACAGAAACCCGTTTCTCTTCTTTACATTCTCAAGTGAACTCAGAATATCTGTAGCAAGTCTCTCCGCTCTTATACGGCCATAACCGACAAACACAGAAGAAAGACTGACGTTTATACTGTACAAGCTATACAGAAACACCTCGTCCATAAAATATAAAGCTTTAAAATGTATCTTAGGGAAACTGTTTGAAAATGAACTACACAAAACCGGTGTTCAGAGTGATTCAGTGGCATGATTTTACGACGGTACTGATAGAATTTCAAGCATCATGACAAGACCGAATAGATTCATCTTCAAGGGTCGAATAATAGTTCGGAGTTAGTAGAATATGCCGCAGTTAATTAACTCCATCGTCAATAGGTCAGTCAGAAAACAAGCGTAGGCAAAAAAAACCATTTTACACATACAATTTGGTGAGAAAAAATAAAATTTGGAACGAATTGTACTATTGAAAAACAACACTGGTGTAATACACATGCAACAAACTGTACAAGGGTACGCGAGATTACTAGTTTCCTCATTTACAAATGCAATGCACGATTGGGCTATACATTTTTGTGGACTGAACAGACTGGTTTTACGAGCCAGTTTATCAATCAACAGGATCCCCCTCTACCCAACTCACATGCCGCTGCGACACAACTCCAGTCAGATCCACTGTGTCCACCAGCCACTGTCCCATCTGCACTGCAGCACCAGGAAATCGTATTGCAACATTTGTTCGTATTAACCGTATTAACTTGGCAATTATCACCGTTTTTATTTAGAACTGAAGGCGCAATAATATTCACGAAATACGAAGTGTTTTGTGAATATTATTGCTATATTTGAACACGTGAAATTGCTATGCTTACACATAAATGCCAAAGGTATGTTTCACGCGTGATTAATGTCAATAAATGAAATAGCTCAATTTCAGTCACTAAATTAGACACATTCAACTTTGTTTAATAATATTCTTAAAAGCAAAACTACTAACACAGACAGATAAATCTAAAAGCAGTCGTACCAACATATGAACACTGATGTGAAACGTTACGTACAGGATAAATGATACCAGTCAGTTTTATACGAACGTTTAGTTACTTGATGACCCAACACTGGAAATCTTTCAAATCTGACCGAGCACACGGGGGTTAAAGGTACTGGATATTGGATGGCTTCTTGCTTCATACATTTACGCTTACTACAGTTTCCAATAATGTGGGCAGGGTAGTTCAGTCAGTATAGCGACTGACTACGGGCTGGACGGCCCGGAATCGAATCCCGGTGGGGACGAAATTTTCCGCCCGTCCAGACCGGCTCACCCAGCCTCCTGCAAAATGGGTACCGGGTCTTTCCCGGGGGCAAAGTGCGGCCGGGGCGTAATGTTGAACACTCACCCCCTTATAGTGCCGCGGTCATGTAACAGTAGAGCTATACCTCTACCCACCCTCTAGGCCACACCGGGCCTGTAACGGGATCTCTTTACCTTTACAGTTTCCAATAATACGAATGGTGGTTTCTCAGTGTTTCGAAATTAATTATGATCTCTCATTGTAGGGGGCAAGTTAATGACGCACGTAAAATTTAAAATGTAGGAGCGAAATTAAATCATTTATTATCACTGCAACACAAGCAATGCCTGTTTCACCAATGTTCACACACTGGTGTCGTGCATATGGGCCGTACACTGCCGTATTAAAGAATTAGATTCGTGAACAGCGACGCCTGAATGTAGCAGTCATAACACATCATTTCAGATTTTATAGTGAATTTAATTTAGCACTGAATTCGTAAAACAACCGACAAAATAGATTGTATGCATACATAAATACGAGCATATATGAATGTTATGAACGTATTCCTTCAACAGCTTAAAACACACACACACACACACACACACACACAAGCTCATCCTACACAAATGTAGGCCTGTACGTCTTTTGCTGATTTCGACGAAACTTGATATTAAAAGCCCACCAAAAATGCACCCCATTTCGTTCGAGTTGCACTAACATAACATTTAATTTACAAGAAGGGTGGGTCTAAGTCATTCTGTACACAGTACATCCAATTAAAGTTTTTGTATAGCCAATATGTAGAGGTCATTGAGACCTACAACCTTTAAGCGACACATTATCGATGTAGTCACAAACAGCAACAATAATTTACTCTCGGCAATAGCCCATGTCGAATGAGGTTTTTCTTCTTTTTTCTTTTGGCGCAATAACCCCCAGTGGGCCAGGGCCTCCTCATTCACGAGGTTTCTAGATCACACACAATGACGCACCACAGTTGGTAGGACTCCTCTGGACGAGTGATCAGCTCGTCGCAGAGACCTCTACCAGACAACACACAACACTCACAACAAACAGACTTCCATGCCTCCGGTGGGATTCGAACCCACAATCTCAGCAGGCGAGCGGCCGCAGAACTATGCCTTTGACCGCGCGGCCACTTGGACCGGCCTAGTGAGGTTTACTGTGCAAAAATAAATCCGAGTCTATTATAAATGAACACAAAAGCGAATGAGGTATGAAAAACAAGCAAATATGATAACGTATATCCTATGTGCACATATTTCCTCTCTGACTTAAAGTACTAAGTAGGAATGGTAGCAACCTTTGTAGTAATATCTTTAATTATATCCTATGCATGAGCTACACATGTTTGCGTGCAGAATAGTTCTCGGATGTACGGTTTGATTGTAAATTAATTTCTCTTGGCTGTCGATCGTAACGACGCCTGGGGAACCTCTACAAACCTTCTAAGGAACAACGGATGTTGAGCAACAAAATTTGATAATCTCTCGTGAGTTATGTACGTTCGGCTTTGTTCGGTGTTCTCTTTTTGAGATCCCTATAATTGATTTTACACCTACATAAATCGCTATAGATTTAGGAATCGAATTGAAACTGTGACAGACAAGTGCATGAACAGTTGGTATCGACAGTTCATTCGATAATTGAATAGGTCTAGTCTCAAGCACGCCCTCACACTACAAAGAGAGCGAGTTTCCCAACCAGAAACGTTACATCGATCTGTTACAATTCCACGCCACGTATAGCACGTGTTCTTTCTTTGTGTGTTTACACGTAACACTTCTGACGCAGCGCTAATGCCTTTGACTTGCATTCGGAAAAAATACACTTCTTTCGCCTGGTAATCCTCAGATATCTCATAGTTTTTAAGTGTCATTCCGTTCGTCCGTCTGTCCGCAAGCAACAGAGCGAGTCCCACAGGATGAATATACGTGAAATTTCTCACCATGATTGGTCTTTATAAATGTGAGGCGGAAAAAAGGGTTTTATGATTAGGACTGTTCTCTATGAGGTATGGACATCGGAAAAATTAACGCTCTAATGATACTTCTCCTACTTCTTCTTCCTCCTCCTCTTCTTCTTCTTATAAAGCGCTACATCCTACATAAGGTTCTGGCTTCCTCAACTACTTTCTTTCAACTATCTCTATTCTGTACTACTTTCTTCTAATTGCCTATGTTTATGCTCTTTATATCTTCCAAAAGTCATCTTCCCAACGTGTTTTAGGTCTTCCAATTGGTCTTTTAGACATGGGTTTCCATCTCTTAATCTTCTGCACAATATTATCCTGAGCCATGCGTTCAACATGGCCTAACCAGTTTAATCTTTGTTTTTTTTTAATAAACCCAATTATATTTTGTCCCTTTAATATACCATTTATTGCTTATATGATACATCAACTGTAATCACTTATTAGACAGTTGCTAAGGCAAACAGATTATACGACGTGGACGGACACAATTAAAAAATTCGCATTATCGTTTTCTGCGTTCAAAGTAAGTCACGAGTTAAAAAATTTAGGGACGAAAACAGAGCGCAGGCGCCAGAAATGCTAAGCTCTGCAGACATTTCGTAACACTTGTCTACATCCATATGCCAGGAGAGCACCCTAAAAAGAGAAGGCCGCTTCTTTCGACTTTTGCTATCAGCTGTCAACCTCTTATCACACTGATTAAACATCTGTATCTAAAAGGGTATTCTGATAAATGACAAGAGAATCGATATATCGAAAGACCGTCAATAAATGTCACATTGTGCGATTCAACATCAGCGTCACGAAAGTCCCTCACTCAGACCTTTGGTATACCAAATTCCTCGAAAGAATGTCAGTAGATATTTTTTTCATGGCTCGACAGCCCCCAGTGGGTCACGGCCTCCTTAGTATCGAACCTTCATTATCACGCTCAGTCACACCACATTCGGGAGGACCCCTCTGCACGAGTGATCGGCCCGTCGAAAAGACCTCTACCTGAAAACACACAGCACTCTCAAGAGACAATCATCCATAACCCCGGGCGGGATTCGAAACTGCAATCCCAGCAAGCGAGTGTCCGCAGACCCACGACTTAGACCGCGCGGCCACTGGGATCGGTATGCTATTAGATTACTTTAGAATGAACTGCAATACATCTTCATTGATTCGTCCGTTTGTATTTTAAAAAGGCCATAGAAAAACGTATTCATCACATACACCCCTCAGCGACACCAGAGATGAGTTTTCTTACAAGACTCTCAATCAATACTGACTGTTGATTCAGTCAGAAGGTAAAGGTACATTTCACCCTCTAACACACCATGAAGGTCCAGAGGTGGAATGGGCATATAATTTTACTATTTATTTAAACTCGGCGCAAGATGGAGATGGGCGTTCAACGCCACATCTCGGCCGCTTTACACCCGGGAATGACCCCACACCCATTGTACAGGAGACTGGGTGGGCCCCAGGGCCAGTCTGCAAGGGTGCAAAAAATTTCGCCCACATCGGGATTCGATCCCCAGCCCGTAGCGAGTCGCTATACCGACTGAGCTACCCCGGCCCACGTTGATTTGTTACATAGCAGTTATGTCAAAGAAATTGCACTGCATGGTGTCTGAGCTGTATGCAGGGATTCCGACTGTTCCCCCCATTTCTGTTCTCATGTCACTAGCTATTGAAGTAACACACTACAGTGTTAATATCAATGGTCTGTTAGCCGCAGTGGTTTCGAATGAATCCAGAACCCTTAAAGATTTTATTTTACGCCCTAACCAGAATCTCTGTCAGACTGGAACAGAACAAACGCCCTCAACACCGTTTACAGCTAATAAATCAGGGGTGCACAAGTTTTAAAAAGATCTAGGAGCCACCTCAAAATTCCAGACGCCAGAATGGTGATCTGAATGAAACAAGTTCCACGCTGAGGATCCGCAAATATTAGATCCCATAGTACAAAATGTAGTGGCTTGAGATCTGTACACCTCTGCATTAAACACAGCCGACATAATGGATATGTTCAGCATAACTGAAATGTAATATCGGTATCCCCCTTCGTTGCCATTAGCCGTTCCGAAGTAACATACTTCGTGAAAATTTTGTTTCAAATTTGACCAGTGATTCAGCGGAAACTTTGGCATTCAACGTCATACGTTACCGGATTATGACACATACACATACTGATTCTTGTCCATGAATTCCCTAAAAATCTAACATGAAACAGCATTTTACCGACAATGTTGCCACCCCTTATGCATCGACAATACAAAAGGGAAATATACATTTGACGTAAGGCCGGAATTATCCACGGTACGACAGCAGAAATTCCACTCGCGTTATTAAAAAAAAAAAACGAAAAAATTGTTACTAATTAAAAGCAGACCCTTCGAAATGTTATTACTCCCGTTCCGTTGGCTTCCGTTAGAAAAAGTACCTATCGGAGTGCTGCTTATATATGCTGTATGCACGTATGTGCGTACATGTCAGACTTTATTTTTTAAAACAAAACTCTAAAAAGATGCTGCATTTGGCAGGCACTACTCTGAACTTCAATGATGTAAACTCTGTGTCAATGCGAAATAGTAGTATTGAATTTGCACTCAACATAAAATCCTTACAATTCGATCTAATAGCGCTTGCGTTATTTCAGACTTCCGGCGCGATGTGACTGCTGCATTCTTGGGATTTTACACAGCGTAGTGCGGTAGTTCAGCACCGACGTTTCGGGACAACCTATCGGTTCTATGTTTCAAGGGTCAAGCTGTCGAAGAAGTGTTCTTGGACTGCCTAACCCTTGAAGATGGGACCTATAGGTTGTACCGAAACGTCGGTGCGGTACTACCACAAGACAATGCATAACATTCCAAAACAGCGCAGATATCGCCTAATAAATCTCATATGCAACTTCTAGTAAGGCCTTTTGTATCATTTTATGTGTCTTACAGTTCAGTAAATTTATGATACCTGAAATTGCGTACGAAGATTATATGTCATTCATATGAAACATTTTTATGTGTATTGAATCGTAACGAAAATAATGAGAATGTGAAAAGTACGGAAGTCCTCTGAACAATTCAACCCGTATTTCTTTTAGAGACAAGTAAATATGGTATTCGGAACCTGCAAAAATTTGTCCACGGAAATCTGTATTCCTTTCGCTCGGATACACATCAGACCTACACAAAGCTGCAACAGAAAAACATGGCTTCTCCCAACAACGACTCGTCATACAAGAATCCTAGTATGCAACACGTTCAAAACATTTCTATATGCTGCAGATAGGTATAAAGAAACACAAACAGTTTATGACACTATGCAGTGTTGTTTTGAAGCTGAGGGTGTTTGAGAACATGGTGTTGAGGAGAATATTTGGACCGAGGAGGGACGAGGTAACGGGGGAATGGAGGAGATAGCACAACGAGGAGCTAAATGATTTGTACTCCTCACCCAATATTGTGCGGGTGATAAAATCGAGAAGAATGAGATGGTATGGGCATGTAGCGCATATGGGTGAGGAGAGGGGGGTGTATAGGGTCTTAGTGGGGAAGCCGGAGGGAAGGAGACCACTGGGGAGACCTAGGTGTAGATGGGTGAATAATATTAGGACGGATCTCCAGGAGGTGGGATGTGGGTATATGGACTGGATTGGGCTGGCCCAGGATAGAAAGAGGTGGCGGACGCTTGTGAGTGCGGTAATGAACCTTCGGGTTCCGTGAAATGCTGGGAAATTCTTGACTAGTTGCAAACCAGTTAGCTTCTCAAGAAGGACTTTGCACCATGGAGTAAGTATGCAGTGTTTTTTTGCAATGCAGTTACTTCGCAGCAGTCAGAACATAAGAGTGTGGAGACGAAGACCGATGCAGTAAGCAAATTCGCAACGAACGCGTTTGGGAACGTGCTTACCTATCTGAACTATACTAGTACATCTTTGTACTAGGTTTAGTTCAAAGAATAACACCAGTGAACATGTCTTTCATTTCTGACTTGCAGGCAAATTCCCGATTTTCAAAAAGTTCTATATTTATATCATGTGACTGAAAGTACAATACGGCGGGTCTATTAACTGTTTAAATACATGTGGTAACTATATGTACCGCATGGTGTAACGTTTAAACACTCTGAAATTTGCTTACAAAATGTATGTATATATGGTCCAACTGATTCTCAAAAGTATTAGAGAATAATTCCCTAAACAGCACTGAAAGACTGGCCGTTAGAGTGGATAAGGCGTGTCTTCTCTGTGGGGTAGGAAATAAACTTTTAATTATAATAATTTCCGTTAACGTCAGTTTTCAAAACGGAAAGAAGCATGTAGTGGATCTGCATCCTTGTTGGATCATCTGTAAAGGGAACACGTCTTTGTCATGCAGTTTCCATGTGGAGTTTTGAGGTGTGCCATCCCCGTTGTGTGTTTAAACTATAAGATGAGGTAAATTCAGTCAAAAACACAACTATGAATATATGGCTAAATGATGGTGTCTATTAGCCTAAGCACACATAACAAAACCATGTAGTCAGATAAACTCCCCGCCGCGAAAACGAAGTTCCGAAGATTAAGGAGAGGATGTCAGACTAATCAATCCCGCAAAAACCACCCCTTCCGCAACATAGGAGCATATAAGATACCACACCTGCAATCGCAGTTTCCTCCCAACCCTATACCTAACTAACCGAAAGGATCCACACCCAGCTACCTATAAATGCATTCACGCAATAGACATCCCACCAAACTCAGCTTAACAAACGCACGCAAATGATAGTGATGATGAGATCTCAACATCGACACGCGGTTTATGCATATTATATACAAAACTCTTATAGCAAGAAAGTTGTCAAAACCTGATGATGGCCGCTATAGGCCGAAACATCTAGTTTTCTATTGCCAATAAACACCATCATTTAACTATATATTCATAGTTGTGTTTATGACTGAATTTACCTCACCTTATAGTTTCCCTGTGGAAGCCTACTCGAAATCCTATAAATCGGAAACATGTCTATTTTATATAAGGACTCATTGCGTACCGCCCAGTAAACACTTTGCACCTCGGTCACACAAAACCGTTCTGTTAATGCTGTATAAGGCAAAAGTCATTGTTTGTTCTGAGATCCACACACAACACATGACCACAATTACAGTACCACGTAGAATTTTTTAATGTTAAACTTGGCAGTACGTAAGGTAGCCGCTAGGTTTTTAAAGGTTAGAGGCCGAATACAAGCACCGCCTCTTACCTAACGGGGTGTCTAGAATACAGCATACCAAAGACGGCAAGCCTTTATGACACTGAATGCCATAAATGCTACGAATTAATGATAAAAGTCTGCAAATTGCCCTATCAATGTTGCGCAGCAAAAGAAGGTTCTGGAGCAGGGAGCAAATTACGTCATAACTTACATCGTTCTTAATTTTATTGAGGTAAACCAGTTTAGAAGCAAATAATATAGAGGAACGATATTCAAAAAAGCAAAGTTCTCTAGGTCATAAAAATTAGATATTTCGTCGCCGTATCAACTGTGCTCTAGCATTCGCAACTGTTCCCTAACAGTCCTTTCCAAGTTCGCATAATGTACCGTAAAACAGCACCGTCGGATTGTAACTTGTCGGTTTTACTCAATTACGTCCTCCACCCGTGCAACGTTCACATTTTCCCTTCATTTGCCGGGCAGACCGGTGCGAGCAACATCCTACATGTCCGTCCGAGCTTCTCCAAACTCGCTGCACAATATTCTGGCATGCTGCACACTCATTATGCCATCACGACACGTATCTATGCAATGGCGGTAAATTTCAATAACGAAAGTAATTTTCGCGCATAAAAAACGAATCACACTACAGACTTCATAAAGGGATCAAATATCCAATGTAACTGCCACTGCACATCAACTTATCCCGCGAAAAGCATCTTGCTGACTCTAGCTTGATTAGCACAAAGTTGCAGGCTAGAGAACCGTACTGGTTGGAAAAGCAACGATTTTTTATAAACACTACACTGTAAGAAGCACAAAAATTACAAACTACATCAGCGATACTGACAATTTTATATATATATATATATATATATATATATATATAAACTGATATAATTTAGTCAGGTGAAAGATAAATATTTCTTTGTTGCTTTTGACTTGAATTGACTTCCGTTTTCGTGCCAAAATATGACGGCGCAGCATCTGATAAGTTTCCGTGCCAAGCCAATTCGTTTGGCATGTTATACTGGCAACAAACACGTACAGCACCACAGGTTTGTCGTTGCTCTTCTGGTATTCCACACGAAACCACGTAGGGAGCAGTGAAAGTGGTCTTTTATGACTTGCAATATAAAAAAAAAATATTGAATACTTTTACCCACACCTGCGTAAAGTTTATAGGTGTCTGTATATCCACCCTTAATGAAAGTCATAGACACACGGAAGCACTCTGTGACTGAACTTCTAATACACTGCATTTCATGTATCATTATGGATCTTCATAGGCATTCTAATTGCGAGGTGTAAGCAACCCCTTTGAAACAAGACTTCACACTAAGTTCTGTGGTGCATGCTAATCAGTATTCACGTCATCGATTCATATCAAATTTTCTCGCTATTATGCCATGCTACACAGAGCTACACTGATTGAACGTGGAAAATCAAAGAACGCCTACCTTACGTGATTTGAGATGTACACAATTATTAAGATCACAGTCTTCAGAGATACGACGCTGTATCGATGTCTCGAAGGAGCCTACCGACTCAACCTTCAGAGTAATATAAAAATTCTTCCATTACTGGTTTTTCGAAAGAGCTTGCTGCCTCCATACTAAGACCAATCGAGTAATTCGGAATTAAAAAATTACAAATCTAAGAACAGTAGAAGCAACAAGTACAAGCAACTGGAATCAATGACAGACGACAAGCAACTCTCGTTCCGAGACCCACTTCTTTCACTTTTCTTTAACCTAATCTGTCATTTGCAACAAGCTAATGTTTCTGTCAGAATGGCGTGAATTTCCTTCGGTGCCTTGCCTTGCAGGGAGAAAAAAAAACTTGACAGCTCGCGTCTCGATGTTGTTGAAATCGCGCACGTCCCTGACACGCTTCCGAGTTTGTTTCCTTCCTGGTCGGACTAAGGACTTATCAGCACCCCGGTATCTACAAAATATCTAGAGTTCAAACCTGTTCTAGGGAGCGTTCAAGTTCTCAGCTAGTACACCGGCTACCCTAATAGAGTTATTTCGCGATTTACCAGTCCTTCAAGATCAGTGCCAGGGGAATACCTTTAAATAGACCAGGATTACTTCCTCCACACTAATTAAAGTGTAATCGAAAACCGTCATTAGGCAGTAAATAACTTCTGGAGTTGACGAATCGGCAACTGACTCGCAACTCATCTACTTGTCGCTTAACGTATTTCAGTTATTATGCCCTTTGAACTCGGACATCCATTCTGCCCGTCGTCTTACTGTGTGTAACGAAGGCACAGTGTGACCACGAACGCTGCCACGAAAACGTATAAAGTTACGACTTTACGGGATCAAGGGCCGGGCCGTTCCGGGTTTCCGTTGGGCGACATAGGTAACTCTTTGGAGGGGCTTCAGCTATTCTCCAGGGGTGACATATGCGTTTTATAGCCTCTCAACACTCAAGACCGTCTGTGCATGGCGAACAGCCATATCCTATGAGAGGTGACCATGTTGCGCAGAACACAGCGGATCTAAGGGAGTAAACCTTGAAAAAAAAATCCCCATTCCTACGGTGTAAGTGCCGTGCCTATGGGATGAATGGCAGTGGGTGAGTCTGTCTCAACCGGCACCCTTTGGGACACCAGGCGACCTCCCAGGGGTAATTTCAGCCTTACCAAGTATGGGGTTTCTACTTGGTGGACCACATATTTCCCCATTACCCGTGGGACCGAAATGGAGAGCACGAATGAAAACTTAAAGGATATGGAAAGCTCCGCGTCTGGGGACTCTGATAAGGGTTCCTGCACAGAGACGCCGCGGATTGGGGCAACTGGGTGGGACCCAGTTGGGCAAGGAGCGGGCGAGACTTCCCTGATTGGGGGGGGGGGCGCCCGTCTCCCAGTAATAGAGAAAATCAACGGAGATATAGGAAGGAGGTACGCAAGGCTTCCAAGAGACCTGGAGGACCTTCTGTAGCTCCGTTAACGAACTACCTAGGTCGGCTAGGTTACACAGGGCTCTATCTAGGGACCTTAAAACTAGGGTGGGATCCTTGGTGGCTCCTACCGGAGAGCGTATACAATCCGAGGGGGAAACCTTGGATCTCTTGCTTGCTACTCACTTCCCCGACTTAGCTGCTGTGGAAGGGGGTGTGGTACCGACCGCTGCCTGCCGCGTCACTAGTATGGCTCAACGAGGGTAGCGTTTATGCACAGGGATATGCGGATGACATCTGTCTTCTAGCGGTGGGAAAATTCCCAAACACGGTATCAGGGCTCATACAGTGGGCCATGCATACCGTTGAATTGTGGTGTTGCGGGCTTGGTCTGTCGGTTAATCCCGACAAGACCGGGCTTGTTGCATTCACTAGAAAGAGGAAACTTACAGGGTTCTTCGAGCCCCGTCTGTTTGGGAAGACCCTGTAACGTTCCACGTCGGTCAAGTACCTAGGAGTGATCCTGGACTCACGTCTGGGCCTGTAGATGGGCCTGTGGAGTGGCGTGGGGCCTGAAACCCAGGGTGGTTCATTGGCTGTACGTTGCTATCATCAGGCCGTCTGTCACTTTTGCATCCTTGGTATGGTGGCCTGGCTGTCAGACGGCCAGTGCCAAGAGGAAACTAAGCAGGGTCCAACGATTAGCCTGCTTAGGGATAACGGGAGCTATGCTCACTACTCCCACCAATGCTGTGGAAGCATTCATCTGCCTCCCCCCACTGGATTTGGAGGTTCAGAGTGAGGCTAGGTCAGCTGCGCATCGACTCTGGAGTCTGAGATGTTGATCTTACCTACATCCCAATAGAGGACACAGCAGTATTTTGATGCGGCTTCAGCAGTCAGATCCCATATTTAATATGGGGGTTGACGTTATGAGGCCAGCATACAACTTTTAAACCCAATATAGGATTAACATGTTGACGAGGGAGGATTGGACTAAACCAGCTGGTGCTCTTCCTGCAGTCAAAGGGCTCGTCTTGTTTACAGATGGGTCCAAGATGAGGGAGGGGAAAGGGGCTGGAGTCTATGGGCAATCGGTAGGATGAAGGCTCAGCGTTTCCCTAGGTAGATACGCAAGTCTTTCAGTCGGAGATATATGCTATCTTAGGCTGTGCCCATGAGATACAATCTCAGAACAGACCGGAGAAATACGCGAGTATCTGCTCCGACAGTATAGCGCCCTTGAAAGCCCTTAAGGCCGTTCGAACAGCGACTCCTTTGGTTCACCAGTGCCAAAAGGCGTTGAATGATATCTCTATCCGGCATGCGGAGGGCCTTTTTTGGACCCCCGGACATGCTGGAATAAGAGGTAATGAAATCGCCGATGGGCTCGCGAGGGGGCGGCACTGTTCTGAGGTTTCTTCGACCCGAGCCAGCCCTGGGGGTCACTAGGCGAGATTTACAAAAGAGGCTCGGTCACTGGCTGGCCAACCAGCACGGGGCCCAATTGCGATGTCCTGGTGATACCCAAGAGCAGGCTCGAGAGTTTATCTCGGGACCTAGTCTGGGTACCAGGGCAAAATTTATGACCTTTAATAGGATTCAATCCAGGGTTGTAACTGGCCTTCTTAGGGTCATAACACCCTGAGGAGAAATATCTACCTTCTAGGGCTGCTTGACAGCCCCTTGTGTAGGAAGTGCGGGGTGGGAGAGGAAACCTCGGCTCACATTCTATGTGAGTGCGAGGCTTTGGCCTTACGTGCGTCCCTGGGCTCCTTTTTCTTGGAGCCGGAGGATATTAGGAGTTTAGGCTTGGGGGCCATCTGGAACTATAGTAAGGTTGCGGGGCTCCCATGATTCGATATGGGGCACAAAGGGCCCGTCCTAATCAAGGCCTGGGTGCATCGGGGCTGAGAGGCCCGAACCCAAATGCAAATCTATATATCATCTATCTATCTATCTATCTATCTATCTATCTATCTATCTATCTATGACTTTACGACTGTTTTTCTGCTTCATATAACCGCCACTGTTTAACACTTCACGCAACATAAAAATCAATCATTTCACATATACGTCATTAAGATATGACGCTCTCAATCTCTTGTGTCTCCTCCCGATGGTCTGAGGTCATTATCCGGAAGCTATTCTTTGTGTCCTGTTTCTCTTTTTTTTTTTTTTCTTTCAGAAAGATGTCTGAACTCCGTTTTGAATGTGGGTCCCGGCCACCCCATTCTGAGAGCCATCTTGTTAGATGAGCACGACTGACGCCGACAGACTGGAGATGAAAAAAGGGTGGAGTTGTGATTTCGTTCCGGACAGCAGTCATTGCTCTTGCACATGGGGTCGGGAACAAAGTACACGCTCTGTTCCACTTTCAGGCGTGTGTAGGAGATCAGACTCGGCCAGTAAACCACAGAATTGTAACATGCATACAAAACGGTCACTAAGAGGTGACAGCAGACGGCAGGGAGGACACAGAAGTGGATTTCAGGCTGTCCTCCCCCCCCCCCAAAAAAAATCAACTATATGGTGCCATCATGCACACGTATGTGCTTCCCTTAATAAGATCGGATCTTTTAGCGTGTCTTACACACACAGGAAACGCCCTAGTGTGGGACGAAAATAAGTCATAAATGTGACGACCGAAAGTAATTTTGTCTCGAAATTTACAATAAATTGGGCTACAAGAGGGGTAACAAAGCATAAATCCAGTCTACACTTCTGGAAAGAAATGAGAGATCTAAATGAGGAACTTGATTACCAAATACGTACGTCCACTTTAGCACGAATATGTTACCTGCTGAAAAAACGCGCATGATTCGGACCTCTGGTACTCGGTACAACTACTGTAGTCAAATTCCGGTTACCCCCAGGTGTGTAGGTCAGGCAATTTTTTATTTTTGTACATGTGGAATGCGACATCAGAACTCAATTCCTGTCAAAAGTGCACATATGTGTTTTTGAAGAGAAGCTTATCAAATGAAGTGCACATCTCCCCGGTTTCTTGATGCCAAGTATGGAATGTCGGAACCAGATGACTGGCTATTTACAGACTGGCACGCCCCTTCACACACAGCCTGTCAGTTGTTACTTTTATACTTACCATTATATCATATTTACAAGAGACACAGCCCAGTGCACGATTTGTTTCATATCCACAACATTTCGGTCTTCTACAAAAGTGCTAATGATAGATTCGCTAACTTACGCTACATTCCAGACCTGCAGTACGAGATGAAAGCATTGAATACTAACTTTCAATGCTAAACATAAAATAACCGTTAGCACAATGACAGCCATTAATCTGATGATGTCCTAAGAAGTGCAGACAAACAGCAATATCAGGTGCAATTTTGGTATAAATAAACTGCTGTCACAAATATTTGAAAAATCGTGAGATTTCAGCTTCTCACGACGATGAGGATCGACATCACGTCATTCGGAACGTAACTCCAGTAGTATGATGGAGTAACACCTCTTGTGCGCCAACAATGGAAAGGGTACAATCTTCCGCAACGTTTGTACCAAATAACCAAATTACGCTGAGTCACATCCCAGAAAACAGTCTTTAGGAAATAATTTGTAAAGGTAAATTTGTCCCCATACACTCCACGAAGGTATATAGAGAAAGTGGAGTTACATTTCGACACTAGATTGAGGTAAGATGCCCCGACCGCTTTATTCCGGGGATAACAGATCCCAGTGTCCATTGAATCGGAGCTGATTGGGCCTCATCGCATGTCTGAATTTTTACGGGATAACAGACATATTTTCTCCTGCCGCGATTCGAGAGATGCTGTCAATTGCTACGACTAAGCAGCGTCGGTTGTAGGAACACGGAACATGAGCGGGAAACACTGGTGGAATGACACTGACAGGGGACAAACGAGGCATTCGGAGAGAGCGCTGTCCCAGTGCCACTTTGTCGGCCATAAGTCCTACAGGGAATGACCTTGGATCGAACCCAAGCCTTCGCATTACAAAGCCGGCAAAGAATCGCTCGCGCCATGGCACGACTTAGTGTAGACTCTTCACATTCAGGTTTGTAGAAGTTTTCCGCCATGTCTGCAAGTGAACACCCGGAACTCTGCCACGAAATGAGCTACGACCCACCTCAAGAAAACACACACCATTCACGATGGATGATCGTATATTGCATCCGCATTTGAAACAATACATTAAATGACCTATATGTTTTCAACACACGTTCAGATGTTATCCATGACGTTTCTCGGAAAAACGTGTATAAGCAAGTGCAAGTCAACAAAGATCTACAGCTACTTTGACAAACGAGTGCCAAATATTGCCATGGCACCATAGATGATGTTGAGGCAAACACTTTCTTCCATACTCATCATCAACCAACATACTTGCCATTCCATCGATGTATGTTTAATCTCAACGTTAATGATAATATCTAACAAATAATAACGTCCAGCCATATTACCAGGATCGAAAATATGACAGCCTTAACGTAGGGTTGTCCCTTTCGAACTTTCCATACGTAAAAGAGCATAGGTAAATGTGCCCTGTGCTTAATAAAGTACTACAGAAGGAATGACTTAAAGGACAGTGGAGGTGAGAGTGATTCTGCCAAAAAAAAACCCGTACAAAACGATGGAAGCACGAAATGCAATCGGCGCATAAAAGTGCCCGCGTGTTCGAGAATTCACTGAACAGCAATTCAAGTAAAATGAAAAGCAGCGACCAGCTTAGTCGCTAAACAGACAACGCTACCGCGACTCCTAATAGTATGAACGAAACTAACAAACAAATATGTTTTGATGCAGACTATTTTGGAACACAAATCTCTTGTAAAACGCAATTATGGAAGCGTAAGAATGACCTGGTCATGAAGGCATTCTCCACATATTCTCAACATCTGGGTAGGTACAGAAGAATGATTAACCAAATCTCCCAAATGTATGCTCCCTTGGGGAAATGATACCCTGTAAGCAGTGGATATCACGACTAGGTGACGTTAGCGATCTCAGAAGAAGAACTACTTAAGCAACTGAAATTACGACAGCCCTGGCCGGGCAGTTGTTGGCCAGTAAATCTACTGACAGAAGTAAAGGACCCATTTACCTCGTATACTTCCACAGAGACATATACCACTTGCACTATCCAAACGGTGTGTTCGTTTAATATTTTTTAAGAGAAATAGCTTGCCTGTACCCTAAATGTAGAGCCTAATAGTCAGGATCGTTACAATGAATTTCGGGAACGTTCGCATCCCTGCGGAGTAGCTATTAATATCGCTTTATCCGTCCGTCCGTCCGTCCCTCCCTCCGTGCAAATATAAAAATTCGAGATCCATTAAACGGATTTTAATGAAATTTGGTACTGCGGAACTGTTTAAAGCGCTGCTAAGCTACGTAAATTTCTGCTACACTCGGAAAAAAAACAGCGGACGTTTTACCTTGACAGCGTGTACATTTCTGCGCAGATCTCCCCCATTACAGGCTAACTATTTAGCGGAGCGAAAATTGTTCCGAACAAATGATGCCGATAAGAATAACACGCTTATCTTTTATCTAAAACACTTTATTATAAATGTTATAATTTTCAAGACCTGTCCGAAATATGTTTTCAGCGATTTCGAATAGTTCAGTACAATTCGAAATCGTTCAAAACGTATGTCTTCCCAACCTCCCATGCGAAAAACATAAGAGAGTTATATTGCCTTCAAACTGTTTTGAAAGAAGGCTGGCTTACTCTCCTTGGCCTCATTTCTTGTGGATTCCAACCAATATTTTGCATGAATTTCTTCTTTCCCAATTGCGCTACAGGTTCTTTCAATTTTAAAATTTGCATTTAATCAATGCAACAAAATTCGTCGAATGGCAAAAACTACCGAGTTCTTCAATATGTGCAATATTGCTTTTTCACAGTTTTTTCCATTGTTTCTCTTACATTCAAATATTCTTAGAAAAATTCTCAAATACTCATATTGAAATGTTAGTTGAAGGCTTCGCATGTACGTGCAAATCGAGCTTATCAACTGTTCCAACAACTTAGAATTTTTGTTATTTATTGGCCTATTGACTGAATTTGAATGCTGAGTAGAAACTAACAAAAAAAAATGGCTCACCCTACAGCAGTGAATATACAGACAATACAGCAGTATGCAGGGGTTTCAGATTAATTTGCACCAGAGAAGGGTACAATTTCTCACTGAAAGGTACAATTCCATGATTAAACGCGAGGTAGAAACTCGTTTAGCTCGAACACCAACCACTAAATAAGGGAATGTCCGTTTCATGTCCTCAAATTCAGAATTAAATCCAGTAGCCTACGGTTTTAATGACCGGAATGACAACCGATCAATATCGGAGAATAAGAGACCATCATAAGAGCAGCAGTAAATTGCAGCGGTGTAAAATTTATGTGATTATTCAGAAGGGGGGGGGGGGGAATTTCATGAAAGTGGGAAATAATAAACAGGGAGGGGAGGAAAAAGGAAAAAAATAAAAAATAAAAAAAAAAAA
>Ga0123354_10003865_pt1 | contig 20929 bp, 12 predicted proteins | sample TergutLab28metaG_2_FD_97872 | JGI IMG/M metagenome (GOLD analysis project Ga0123354, IMG submission 97872) | Labiotermes labralis P4 segment gut microbial communities from Petit-Saut dam, French Guiana - Lab288 P4 | ecosystem: Host-associated > Arthropoda: Insects > Digestive system > Gut ...
GGACGCTTGTGAGTGCGGTAATGAACCTTCGGGTTCCGTGAAATGCGGGGAATTTCTTGACTAGCTGCAAACCAGTTAGCTGCTCAAGAAGGACTCTGCACCATGGAGTAAGTAAGTAAGTACGTTGATAATTCTTACTAATTCTGTGTGAAGATTTTTTCCTGAATTTTGCAATTTTGTTTGTGCTCGTCCTATTTTAGGTATTCCTATAATTTCCAAAGATAAAACGATCGGCTTACATGGCCCTGATTTTCAGAGGGACACGAAGAGGTGTGCACTATTAAACTGATGATGATCAGTGGTTCATAGTGACAGTTAGGCATACACTTTTGACACTGAATGATTAAAATTGATCATATCTTAGGGATAATATCTTACGTGCTAAACGTGATCCATTAGAAACTCATTTACTGGATGGTAAAGAAACATGTACATAAAATAAATATTTATTTGCACCTTTTTAAACATTTTTCCCAATAATTGAGATCGTAGTAGATAATCGAATTATTGAATGAAGGTAGGTAATGAATTGGAAGGAACGTGAAAGGAAGTGATCTTGATCTCATTTAGGGCATTGTCCCAGTGTCGCCCGGAAGGACTGAGGATATATGTGAAAACCTTCAGTATCGTCTGTGTACACATCCAGATTAGAACAGATCATTTCCTGAATACAAATCAGAAATCTTATGTTTATGGGATCGTGCATCATTGTAAATAGTTGAGAATAAAAGACCAACTTGATGTCACTTGCTATTTTATTTCACTTCGTATGTACTCAACATGTTTCGGACATTAATATATCCATCTTCAGGAGCTTGTGACTGCTGTGCTGAAGCCTGCAACACGGACACTATTCAAACCCAGCCGCACAAAATCTCCAACACACAACGAAACGAGAACAAAACGACAGATGTGATAATTCAAGAGCACAGTCGCAAGCTCCTGATGATGGATATATTAATGTCCGAAACATGCTGAGTACATAAGAAGTGAAATAAAATAGCAAGTGACATCAAGTTGTTCCTTTATTTTTCAACAAATCAGAAACTTCACTGATTGAAGCAAATTGCTTTCTGAGCGTAATATATATTTATTTAAATTTTTATAACATCATACCTAAAATTCAGTAGGACTTCGTGACACTGAATAAAATCAGTAAATCTACACCCTAATTTAATATTCTTTCTGACTGTGTCTTCTGCTTTGTGTAACCAGAACTTTGGCTGTGGCGTGACCAAGTGATTGCACATTTCTTTGTTTAGGTTTAGAGCCCCACTCTCAGAGCCGCGCAGACAAGAACTCAAACCACGGACATCTGTCCTCTTCCTTGTCGGGTAAGTAACTTGCTGCATGGATTTTAAAGTCGAGTTGAAAGAGGCAAAACAAATTTTCGGAACGAAGTATGTCCGTAAAGAGGCGTTTAAAGTGTATAAAAGTCCTGCGCCCATGCTTTCTTATAATTAACCCAATGCCCTGAAGTTAGGCACGACATAAATGTCCGATACAACCGACGATTACTGCAAGTCCTTCAGGTGGAAATATGCGTCTGAATGTAATTTGGAGCGAGCTTTTCGCTATCTTCGCAATATCTCTGTGCATTCTATGTACAGTGACATCAAGAAGAAGAAACAAAGTTGTTTGGATGTTTATTAAAATCTCCATAACTGACAGTTTGCGTCGTACACAGACGACGATAAACGTGTCTTTGCTTTTAAATTAATTATGTTCATAAATTGCCTATAATTTGTGTGCACCATAAATTTTCTGCGTTATTTGCATACAATTAAGCTCCGCGATGGCCCAGTTAATATAAATATGTTTATCTCCTCAGCAATATATTATTATATTAGATTATTATTTATAGAAAATAAGTATTATAACAATTAACAAATTCCTTGTACAATGTGTTTCGACCTTCTAGGTAATCTTCAGGTTCTTGTAATATATGATGAGGTTTTTCATTGCTTATTTTGCTTGCGTGACACTTTATGATAATTGGTGTGTGTGTTAGATTATGTTGCCAGTTCTGTGGGTATCTGGGTTTGCGTTAAATACATTGCGGTATATTTTCATAGAATAGAAGCTTTGGACAATGAAATATAATTGAATTTAGAAAATTAAAACTTAATACACTGTAAAGAATTTGTTTCTGATCGAGGTACACATTCTAGTCCCTTTGACTTCAATTCTTAAAAACACCAGTTGATCTGCACGCCATAAAATAAACTGTTCAGTTTCTTATTAGGTAGTAAGGTTCATAAATTGCTCAACTGAACGTCTTTCATCAAGTCGTATTAAAATATTTTCCGTAACATTTATTTTCAGACACTTCTGATTTTTATGACCTTAATTTAAGCCATAAAATGTAACACAAAAAATAGACGCGCAATATGTGTAGGTATACGAATTATACAAAGAAGGAAAAAATGTAAAGGGAACATAAGGGTGTTGCACATTTTAACTTAATAAAGTTCGGAAAAGCTTACAGAAGAATGCGACATTTTAAGGAAACACGCCGTATTCTATTTAAGTTAAAATATAAACAAGGCATGTGCATGAGTCGGATATTGAAGAACAGGAATTCGCCCTTCACAATCCAGGTTTTAAAGCGTATGCGTGTTTTTACTTTTAAGTTGTTGACTACGTCAGCGTCAAGAAGGATGCGTACTAAATTTCCGTACATGTAACATGAACCGGCCTTTTTCTCGGGGAAAAGCGACCGGAGCGTGGCCTTAATTACCCACCCCCATCTAGCGCCGAGATTAAAGAACGAGTAAAGCCATACCCTCTGGTCCTGCATGACATGTTATAGGGCGTACTTTATCTTTACCTTTACATATAACATGGATAAGGAGTGCTGTTTGCTTATTAGTAGTGTAATACAATAATAGTCCTAATGAAAAAAATTTCCTAATAGACCTATCATTTATAGCTCCAGAAAAAAAATTAGTAATTAATGGAAATAATTTACTGCTCACAATGCACTTTCTCCACACAGAAAGGCCGACTTCTGGGACTGATAATCGCAGCCATTAACTGTCAAACAAACACACTTTGTACACAAAACAAAAGAAGTCCAATGAGCGCATACGTTCCCCTTTCAGAAATATGTCGCTCGTATCTCTGTGCTCCTCCTCCACTGAGATGCTGGTGGAGTGGGACCACATCACAGTGTGTGATGGATTCCAACATGGCCGCACAATAGTTAATGTGTGAATGTCTTCTGGAGGCGGGATGTTGGTATCGCGACAGCCAGTGTATGATAACTCCTAACGAGCTGCTCCCTGTCTCCACGTGGATAAGGACCCCCTCCCCCACTCCTTCCGTTGCTATGGAAACGTTAACTCTGCTAGCAAGGTCCAGATCTTCACTCTGTGCAGCCAGCGTACACGACAAGCGACCGACAATGGTCCGAACTTCAGAAAACAAACGTTAGGTCAGTCGTGAGACACGAAACCGACTGCCGTGGCTTCCCTTAGTCCTCGTGCAGGCTTGTCTTCAAACAAGCAACGACCACATCCATCCAGTCGTCGTGCGTTTAAAATCTGTTGAACTCTTTCCTCTTGGGGCCACAATGTTATCGTAATTTCTGTTTGCGTCCATTGTCAGTCAAATACTCGTACAACTGTATGTTATCAACGCCAGGGGTCCCTGGCCCGTTTTGACTGACGGACCAGGACCATGTCTGTCCCACACCGTACAGTGCAAGTAGCAGACCTAGGCTGTGTTCCGTAATAATACAATTCTAAACATGTTTGTTTAGAATACAGAAATCTTTAAGTTTTATTAAAATAGGGAAAGAACGTTTCTCATATTTAGGAACATTCGCAGTTAAAATTTATGAACGACGACCTGTGAAATAATTTAATTTCCGAGTGCAGGGACCGATCCCAGATCTCCGCGTCTCAAGTTCCTCGCCGTTTTATTGCTTCGAATTGGGGTAAGAAAATGTCAACGTAAATTGTTAGTCTCTGAACTGAAACTATCAACAGTTACTAGTAATTTACACGAAGATTGGTAGACCGTAGACTGATTTACTCCGGCGATAGTAAAACAAGTTAGGTATAATACTGCGTACTCTTGGGTCTAATATACTACTGCTACTACCAACCAGCTAACTATACCAGACACTAAAAGAAGAATATTTAGGTTCCCCGACGCAGCTCACAGTATGTTACATGTGTCTGGAAAAAAAAAACTCACGCTGTCTTGCAACGTGCGGAACTTCAATAGCACTTCACTTCCTTTCGTACGAGCTGAAGCTGACGATCTCTGAAACTTCTAAGCCATTACATCCCCACTTGACATCTCATAAATCCGGCCTGTAAAATACAGCGGAATGAGCCTTCTCTGAGGGAGGACTTCCTCAGTGCACAGTTAGAAAATTGGCTGGACGGCCTCATTTCCCTGTCCGTCACCTTCGTGTCCACCTGGTTTCAGGGGCCCACCCACTTCCTTATTCAAAAGTAACAGGGCTTTTGCACGGGGATAAGGTGGTCGAGGTGTAACGTTGACCACTCATATTATAACCCAACCCAGCTCATCAGTCATTTCGCATGTCCTAGTCTCAGGAAATCTAAGTGTTCTAATTATCAGAACAGTAATTTCATAAATATCTGTACACCATAAAATATTCTTTGTGTTATATCACCAGGTTATTAAAGTTTAAAGATGTTTGCGTGTATGGATGCGTCGTTGAAAATCTATGCGCTATTAGCCTCAGTGTAATTTAACACGACTTATCACATCCTGAGTAGAAAACAGGCTACTCGCTTACGTTAAGATTTCAAACTCGCATAGTTTCAAATTCATCCCCCCGTAAATATTCTTACTCTTTCCAATTGGCTAACTGTTAAATTCCACTACTCCCTAATAGAATCAAAAGTCAAAATTATAAATACTTTGTTTCTATTGGCTCACTTACGTAACGCTCTTCCCGTATCGTAACTAGCATAAATTCCTCGCGTCTTACTTGTCTTCTCTCTCTATCTCTCTTACTCTCTCACTCTCTCTATCCCTCTAAGCTGTTATACAAATCCGTTACAATCGTCAGTCCACCCAAAACTAAAATTACTAATTTTAAACAAATCCATCCGATATATCAATTGTTATCACTTTAACATCCCACAAAACTTAAACTAAATATAAAGGTTATAATATCTGCTTAGTGTCGACGTATGGAATATGACACCATGTACCTTTATACTTTTCGATGCTTAGAAGTAGGGACAGTTTTACATATTCCAAGCAATATCGCTGCAGGACTGAAAGACGCGCACGATTTTTATGCATAATCTTGAAAAACGAATTCTAAAGAAAATAAAATATTCTGGAATATGCCGCCGTTAATTTGGTAGATAGGTCCCAACATTTCGAAGGAACCTGCTCTCTCCACTTGGAGGACAGAAAATTCGTCAAGGCTTTGGGAAGCTCGTATCAGCCACATTGTTGGGACATTTTAAATGACCAGAAGTGGATCTGGATAGTAGAGGGAGAGATTGCTTTTGGTGGGACGTGAATATTGCAGCTTTATCAGTCGGAGTGGTATTAAATGTGAAGCGGCTGTGTCTATTTTCATATTAGCCTAGCACAGTGGACCTCAAAATGTGCTCCGCGGATCCCAAGGGATCCGCGACCAGTTCCCAGGGCATCCGTTGACACATTTCTGCATTCGTTTCTTTAGAGTTTACTTGTTTTTTAATTAAAGTGCTAATGTTTTTTTTTAAATAATCGCAGACCTTCTTTAATTGGAGACGTGTTTATTTCGTATTACCGTTACAGTACCTAATTCAGAAACTTCCTGTACCCACGAAGCGAGAGACAGTCATTTTAATTAAGGTCAAATCATGCAATACATTGTTACTTATGCCACTGGTATGTATTAGTGTCTGTCTAAAATCAGTTCTGAAATACAAATTTTTTAATGTTCATTACTTTTCTTCCGGACACCCTATTTTTACGTGAGCAAGGATGTGAGGATCCGTTGTTGTTTTTCGAAGCCAAAATGGGTCCGCGATCAAAAAACTTCGAGATACACTGACGTAGAAGAATAGAAACGTGAGTGAAGAGGAATGTGAAGTTTCTCAAAAACATCTGAATGAATTTGAAATTTTGTCTGTGGGAGTGGTTTAACGAAACTTAAAAGTTAAAATCACGCTGTATTTTATATATTCTAACTTCTGTTTTCATAAAATTATTTTTAAAAAGTTGAAAAACGACAGAATGTGTTTTGCAAATAAATTTACCTTTCAACATTCACGAACATTATGAAATTTAAACAGCACGGAATTCGATGTAAACACTCATCGGCATATTATTTAGCAACACACGCAAATGCATGGAACAAAACACGACGGTCAGGCTTTAGGTGCCTCCTCGGTGCAGATATACAAGCCAACCATAAATATTCTGCTTTGTACGTCCTTGATTTTAACGTGTCTATACATATACAATTTTATTGTGCAGTACTGCCATATATTTTTGCATGTTTTTGAAATAAAACTCTATATTGGTGGTAATTTATAATTGTTTCGTATACTGAGTGGATATGTGCCTTTTATGTACGCTTTCTTTTTTATTGCTATTATTTTTCTGCCCGTAAATTCGGGAAGTGCCAACTAGATGTAATCAAATAGAAAGTAAACTATGAATGAGAGTTAGTAGGAAAAAAAAAGAGAAGAGAAGCGAGCAGCTATTACAGCAGGGATTCAAGCTGTAAATTCATTCTCATTGTCAGGGGGGTGGTTATATATTGGCATATAATTCGTGCAGAGGAAACCCAGTCACCCGCTGCTCCCGTCATACTGCTTGGTACACATGACGGCCGAGATAAAAAATAGCTTGGTGATTTGGCCTGCCGTAGTGCTATATGAGTGCTGCTGTTACAGGTTACTGTGTCCACCGATAAATTTCTGGAAACCTTAAATTCTCTAGGCCTGTGTAGTCTAAGACTTATGCCAAACTTAGTTCATTATTTCTGTACGTTATCTGTATTTGTGCCCAATACGTTGTTGTAAAGAACGATTTGAAGCAAATCCCTTCTTGGAAAGCTCAGGAGCGTCCTGCTGGCGATTGTTCCCGCAGTTCATGCAACCTCCTTATTTTCTTCGCCGCATTTGCACACTACCACCAGCGGACTGTACCCGGATTCACTTGAATACAGTTCATATTAATACATCGTATATCCTTACGATCTATTCTGTATCGATTTTTCCAACCACAACCACATCTCCAGTGTCGGTGTTTCTCAGTAAAATTTTATAAACAGTTCTCTTTTCTGCCATGTATGCTACATAACCAACCGCACTCATCCGCCTAGATTTGATCACCGTAATATCATAAAATTAATTATGTAGTTTTCTTCTATCCTTTATTACTTTGCCTAACCTGAAGTCCATGTATTCTGTTCAGCACAGTTCTGCAGCACATTCATTCCGTGAGAGATCAAGCATCACACTCACACAAAAACATTGAAGATCATAACGTTGTATATTTATATCATGTCCGCCTGTCTGTGGCCTAATACTGGCACCTAAACCGTTGGACTTTTTTTTATTCGACACTTTCATTTTTCACTACGGCAATTCCCAGTTCGGCCAGTTGGTAATATTTTGTATTTTACTGCGTAATGCAATATAACCTTCCCAGTATTATTACACAGTACAGGGAATGACACATTATACTTAGCCGAATGACGGGAAGCGGTGGCCTAATTTACTTTGCTCTTAATTTATTGTAAATATATACTGATTTGTCACTGTCGTTTCCGAATATTTAATGTATTCGGAGAATTTGTAAATTATAGTTGAATTTGAATACTATACGACATAATACATGCTCAGTTAATTACGGTGGAAACAGCTTCGAAGCAAGGATTGGAGCTGAACATAAGAGGAGAACTAACAAAGAGCTGGAGGATATTATGTAACATGCTAATAAATTGTGCTCTTCGCCGCTCTTTCAATATGGAAACGAATTACTACGTTGACTTATCACAGGTTTCTTGGTTTCATACTCGGTTGTTTCTTTGTTTCTTGAGGCAGACTTTATGAATACACATACATTTTTAAAAAGGAAATAAATAGAGGTAATCGATATTGAGGCATTCAGTTGTTAAAATAACACAAGAACAGAGTACCCAATAAAAAAAGAAGGGAAATCAGATAAACACTGTTACCGAATAACAAACAAACGACAAAAACTACACAAATCCCATTGACATTTTGATTACACTTGAATAAGCAGAGCATTTTCTACCCCTGTTGAAGTAAACAGTTTGTACACAAAATCACGTCTTTATCTTTCTCTGTCTGATTTTAATAATGAGAACGAAAGAGACACGCCTCCTTTTCATTTATTTTTATCGTGGTGAAAATTTTGTATTTTATTTTTTGCAATAACTGAATGTTAAAAAGGTAGATTTTCCACATTGTAGTTTTCAGGCTTTCACGGCGGGCGTTGTTCAAGTGCTGGCCTTCTAGGTTTTACCGTTGTATAGGTTTGTGGGTTGATACAGGCTTGTCGGACGAGCATGTTGTCACCATCTTTACATTTGAAGGATTTACGTCCAGTCAGAAACTGGAGTGACTTGAGGAAGAAAATGTGTAGATCGGCCCACGAAATAGCTACTTTCCTGGCATAGCATAGAACACAGTGCTTTTCAAATGTGAACCAGTAACAGCGACTTTTGTAACCAGAATTTGGATCTAAAGCAATCCACGAATGTGAAAAATTATTGGGGCCGAAAAATACGGCCATCCGTGGGTATGGAGTGAATATATATTTACGGTTATGTTACTGGTCCATAAACGTTTATTCTGCAGAATGCGAGGAACAAGATAACTGTTATAAAAAACTGAAGTTTTAAATTAATTTTTAAGTAAGTGCCTTTTAGTTCACGAAATTCTGTAGACACATAAAGCCTCTCCAATTACTCAAATTCCATACTACAATGGACCATATATATTATCCAAACATTCAATTTTACTTTGTGCCTCGAAATGCTTCAAGGGAATTTTTAACTTATAAACTTATCTTTTACTTGTACTGTACAGTGATGATCTGAATTTAAAAAAAAACTATATGCTATAATTAGAAATGTTTCCAATTTACAACGTTAAACATCATTCGTAAATCTGCCCATCTGATTTAAAATAACTCGGTAACAGTTATTTACAGCCACAGTATAAAACGTAATTGTCGAAGTATTTGTGGTGACGACAGATCTTTGAGGTTGGTAAGTAGGTCTTGGCGTAAGTTTTTAAGAAAACCACCTGACGATAATGTGTTCCCAATTCGTGGCTCCCTCTGCGTTGCTCAGTGTACGCCTGTCAGTCATGACGCAACGCCAAACGCCAAAGTATCCTCAAAGAGAATATTCCACTCTTGTTGAAAACAAGCAGGAACTTTGTAACATGTGTGTTAAATGTCTGCTTTTGTGTTTCAGGCTTGACTTCTTCGAAGTCTTACCACTCGGCCACCATCACGGAATCTTTGCGTGTCACCAGCAAATCAGGTAAGCCACTGTTCTCCATAAATTGATCTCCTTCTGCTAGCCATAAAATTGCTGGAAAATGTGCAGTAAAACTTTTACAGCACCGTGCTACATATACGTACCGCCTGTTCTGACGCGTAATAAAATTTTCGTATTACATGTTACGTGTGTTTGTTGTGGGCAATATCCGGAATCCATGAGAAAACTTGCTAAAGATATATATATATATATATATGTGTGTGTGTGTGTGTGTGTGTGTGTAAACTGTCACAGCTGAGACTAAGACAATTGCTGTCTTCTGGGATATGGAAAACGATTATCTTCAAAGCCATTGCTAAATCAGTTTCTCCTAATTATGGCTACTTCTGTTATGAAACTTGTCACATAGGCCTATTATACAAATCGCGTCTACATTAGATCAGCCGGCATCTGTCTTATCATGTAGTAAACACGTTGCTCTAAGGTTGAAGCAGCCAGTACATGTATATGTCTACGTAAAAGTACGTAGACTTAGAGTTACAAATAGGTTGGCAGCCTTTGCTGAAAAGAAAAATATTTCCTTCAGGAAACTAGGCCGTATGTTGGATTATTAAGTAACTCATTTTATACAAAGAACTCCTGGAAGTAGCTTGTTGTTCATATAGCACGTGACTTTAAGCACACTCTGCACTCACCATTGGGCCTCCCCCTGTTTAAGGACGTTTTGTTTTGTTTTGTTACTCTACGCAAGTATTGTTCCCATTAGTTGAATGGTAACCAGGCGATCATAATCCTTATCAGGCGAAAATACAATAAACCAAACACGTGGATTCTTCGACGCGTTGCAACTTCAATCCGAATTTGTTACTTTGTGTAACAGAGAAACATTGAGAGGGTTTTAAATTTAAAGAACATGCTCTATTTAAACAAAAGCCTCTTAATTATGCAAACTGACAAAAGTTTGAATACACCGTAACTGGGATCGAGTTAGGGAGTGGTGGGTGTTCGAGGACGTCAGAACCTTATCGAAACAAACGCCCGCGCTCCAAGTTCCATATTCAAAAGGCTTCGAAAAGAGTACTCACGTTTTTCAGCACTTACATCCTTCAGATACTTACAGTAAACCAAGGAAACGTGTTTAAAATGAATGAATACCAGTTAAAATGGCTATTCTCTTGAACTGTAAGCGAAGGTGCGATATATACGTTACGTACATGTGTGTGTGTGTGTGTGTGTGTGTGTTTGTGTGTTTGTGTGTGTGTGTTGTTTGAATACAACCAAGTAATACACAATTCAAACTTGCTGGACTGCAAGATTCTGTTCCCCTGCCTGGCCAGGGACCATTTATCCTCGCCATCGAATTCAGACTGGCTTTCGCATCCAACCAGCCTTTTTCTCGGTGGGTACTGGGGACTCTTTCCCGAAGCTAAAGCTGCCGGAGCGTAAAACCGCACGGAGCTATAAGGTCACCCTCCCAATGCTTCTTCATGGCATTTATTAAAATTTCGGTCATAGTGGCTACATTCAGTATATTTTGTACTTCCTAGACCTGCTATCAAATGTCAGATACCATTTTACAACGAAACTTAATCGTGGGTTGAATGGAAGTAAAGCGCGCAGCGTTTCTCTTTACAAACATCACTTCCCAAGTTCTGAAACATTCAACCCTTAAAATTGAATGCATTCAGCTAGATAGTGGCATCTGGTGGAGAAATCGCCAAATAGATAATATCATCACCAAGTCTTGTTTTTGTTTCTTATCAAAATGTTTATACCATTGTGTCTCGGTCTATCCTAGGAATTGTGCGATGGAAATTGAGAGAGACAATTGGAGAGCATTGTTAGTTAATGGGGCCGCCGAGACAAGTGGCGTTCACAGTGCGGCCCATCAAATGATTATTTATTTGTTATGGGCGATGAAATTTTACTGCCTGCAGATAACAAAACGTCGTATTTCAGTCAGGTGTGTTCGAGCAGTTTTGGCTGGCTTTAAAGTATATTTGACGTGACCGTCTATTAATGAACCCTGCAGTAAGGATTTCCAACTTAGAATGAATTTGTACTAGTATTTCGACGATAGGAGGAATGTTACATTTCAGTATCTGCTAATGATTTACGAGTTTGAGGACGGGTCTGGGATGCTGTGGTTGGCTTCAGCAGACGGCAAATTCTGTGTTCATCAGAATCCAATGTAAAACAGTAATTGAAAATAAAATCACCTTTAAAATATAAGGGATATTCGTGCTGAACCGGCAACACTTCCATATCAGGAATTGGTTATGTAGCAGATGAGTCGCTGTGTCGCTGACCGGAGACTCGCGTGTGACTCTGCGAATATGCAGCTGGATTTACAGCAGTAGGGGTATGAGGGGGAATCCCAACTTTACACTCGGCAGACAGGATCTTCACGAATGAACTGCATTATTATTTACATAAATTTTATTGAACGAATTATATTTTCAAAGCAAGGTCATAATTAGTTGCAGGAAGGTCGAGAATTATGTGTTGTGGGTGTCCAAGAATCAAGCACTGAACTTGGCCCATGCGTCAGACATGCCACTTCAGTCAGTACACGGCTTAAACTTGAAGAACGCGACTGGCGCAGGCCTGTGCCGTGTACTTTGGTAGATATGTTGACCTTCACAGCGTCATTTCCAAGGAGGCCCTAAGATTAAAGATATCGTTGCCGATAATATTATTCAATACTCATATTATCGAAAAAAGATTCAGAGCCTAGTCGTTAATTGGGGTATGCATTTTAAGTTAAATTTTGATCGAACCCTAAGCCCACCGTCCACCCCTCTCTACTACAGAGAACAATACAGCGTAGAATGTCGTCTTCACTATTTGTAGGTCTTGATATCGTGATGTAGAAACAATTGTATCGTTTACCCAATTTGTTATACAGTGAGAGCTTCGTGAGGAACTATACAGTGTTTTATGAAAGCTTCGTTTAAAATTGGTACAATTTTTAAAGTTGTGATGTCCCCGTTGTGCTTCTAGAATATTTAATAAAGAGATACATTCCCGTCTATGCACAACTTTACTGTAGCAGTTGTAAATTGCAACTGTAACTGTAATTTGCATTTTGCAGCTGCTACAGTAAAATTATGCATGGGCTGGATTTTACCGCGTTTATTATGTAAACAGGGGTCCTTCGAACTCACAGTAGCCAAAATTAAATTTGCCAGCAATTCGTAATGTAACAACTAATATAATTTTGTGCAATATTGTTTGGAGATGAAAGAAAACCGACGGAGATAAATTAACTCCAAATTAGGACTTAAATTATTATATTATGTGTAAATAAGGCGTAAAAGTGTTGTATGCAGAATGTGCACATAAACCCACTTTTTTGTGAACTCGTGACTCACAATCAATGTAAAGATGTGCCATATCCAGCCGCAACGCAAAATTGTTTAATATAATTTGCTATGAGCAGTGGCATGTCGGCGGGTCTCGACATGTTTTGTGGTTGTCGGCGTAGTTCGTGGGCCACCAGTAAAGACAGCGGTGAAGTATAAAACAAGTGACCGCTTGTGAACAACCGTGTTACTAACTTGCGGCAGTGCCTGCCCTGAATCAGGGCATTTCTAGTTCTTTTTTCGGAGTTAGTCATTTTCATAATTGCGAATTAAGAGTCTGTTAGAAATGTGGGCATTATGGAAATGGAAATTAGCTTCTTGTACTGTATTTTTGAGGTAATTACATTTTATGTACCCTGTGTGATCTGCGGACCTTTGGATCATGCGTATACAAGTACTATCTCAGAATTGAAAGGGCATTCGCAATAATAAGGACGCAGTCCGTCGACACACAGTCCTTATTACCACCTTATTAAGGAGAATTTGTGTACAGGAATACTGACACAAACGCTAAATTTTCGTTTGAAATATTGCGAAGTATTACTGGTGATGGCTATTGCAGTTATTTTGATAATTACTTTCTTATTTGTTCTTAATGATGTTGACAGTAATATAATAAATATAACAATAACAGTGACAGTGCCAACAACAGCATTGAGTCCATACAAAGAAAAATTTCTCTAACATGTCGACGCTGCAAATCTTTGAGTTTATAGGGCCCATATGGTCATTTTTACACAACGGTAAAATTGTTTGTCATTAGGCACCACGCCATAAACTTGTATGACGTAATGGAGGTGTAGATCCACTTATTCCCAACTTTGACACTAAAGGAAGTGAGCGGTCGGCGTAAGGTCTCAACCGCTCTTCTGTCGGAGAAACAGTTCCGATAGGAGATTGGATGGGCCCCACATCTAGAACGTGCGCTGGGAAAACAAAAAATTCTCTTACTGATTGATACCTGGAAGCGATCGCCGACTTCTAGGTCATCCAGATCGTAGAGTAGCCTCTGTACCGTCAGAGGAGTCAAGACTCGCACTGAAAATAGGTAAAGGTAAAGCAGTCCCATTACAGGCCTGGAGTGGCCCAGAGGGTTCCAGGAAGTTAAGGCTCCCAGATTTCGTGACAACGGCACAGGATGGTGGTAAGGTTGTCAACCTTACGCACCGGCCGCTTTTACCCCCAGGAAATACTCCTGGTATTCATTTCTGTTCGAGGCTGATTCGACCCCAAGGCCATAGTGCGATCGGAAGGATTTTATGTCAATGAAAAATCCATTGACACCAGCTGGAATCGAACCAGCAACCTTCCGATTTGTAGCACAGCACCTTAACCACTGTACTACCGCGGACTGAAAATAGGTGGTACTGCAAATTATGCACAGAAGTTGGTAAATGGTTGTAATAATTTCTTGTTCGCTAGCCTCGTGACGTAAGCTAAGGCATCTGAAGGAAAACAGGCGACATTAAGTTCTTCTCGGAACTTACTGTTAAGGGGTCTAGCAACATACAGAAGTTAGGGTGCTGCTGATTACTTAGATCGACAACAGAGATCAGCTGTCGGAAATGTCGGCCGCACGGCGGGGCGTGTCAATATCGGGTGGGGTAAAGGGGCACGCCTGCTTTGTAGGCGTGAGTTGACACAGGGATTCGAATATTGCTTGTTTTTGCCATGTCCCTCATTAAACAAGTGTTTGCTTACATTAAAGCGAACATTACGGTGTGGGGTTCTGCCTTTCCTACGAAAGTGCTGAACTGTCGACCGTAACATAATTATTCTTTTTGTTTAAGCCCTTTATCTCAAAAGTTAATTAAGAAATTATATGTGTTAACAACATGTCAGCCGGCTTTCTGACAAGATTATAAGTATGTAAGGTTTGTTACCTTTTATAAAAATATATTTAAGGAGATTAAAACAAGACGGACGAAGTGGACAGGGCGTGTAGCTTGCGTGATGAAACTAGATATTCTGTAAAACTTTTCGCAGAAAACCTTACGGGAAGAGATTGCTTTAAACATCTAGACGCAGGTGATATAAACTGTGTCGTAGGAGAAAATAATGTGGATATGTAGTCTATAAAGTACTATTATTATTATTATTATTACTATTATTATTACTATTACTATTACTATTAGTATTATTCAGTAAATATCCCGTTTCACTTTACGAAGCTCAAAAGGTAAAATAATTTTCAAGACTTTGCATGTAGGTTTAATCGCAGTCTTGTACTTCGATGGAATAACATAATTTAAAAGTTCTGAAAACAAAAAACAGGGCAGACTCTTTGAATGTTTTGTTAAAGAAAATATTCGTACCCAAGTTAGCAGTTGATGTGTTCACGTTTGTATCTTCAAGATGCTCCAGTCTAGGTGGTTAAGTTGTGCTGCTCGTGTAATTAAGACACAGGAGTGAAAAGAATACTACAAATGTGAATTCCAGGGGTGAAGATTTTTGAGGTATGAAATGGGTAAAACTGCTTCATGTGGCAGTGAAATGGAGCGTTTTGTATTAATCGCTTTTAACATTTCCATTCCTTATACCAAATGATTTGTTGGCAGTGATCGTGCTGCAGTGTTCCAAATGAGAGGGTTTATCGGTGTGAAATACTTCTGTGTAGACTCAGTAAGGTAAGGCAGTTGAAATGCTCGTAAGTAAGAACGGAACCAAAACCGATCGGCCTGTCGGGTCAGTCCTTCAGGTGTGATCAGTGCTGTAGTGGCCTGTGAAGTTTGTTACAAAAACGGAGTGATGTAATCAGCTACGTACAGGCCCGCGTGTTTACCAGATATTTTCGTTACGATTTGGCGTTCGTGTACATCGTTAACTTCAATGTATATTTATTGCATACTCAAATGCGTCGCTGGGAACGTATTCCCAGTACAGACATTAAAATACACAAAAAAAGAATTATTTATCTGTGTGTTTTGTTAAATAATATTCCTGGCATCACACGATTTTCATATAAGATTTGCGTGTCTAAATTAAATTTGTGTTTGGTGTCACGTACCAGTCTTTTAAAGTAAGAGCCCTTGCGGTAGAAATCGTTGGATTGATTTTAGTTTTATGTGAACCAGTGGTTACAGCGGGTCGATATGAAAGGAATGAAGTTGGTCTGACAAGTTTTATGTACATCCCCCGGTTCCAAATTTCATCGAAATTCTTTCGCCATTTTGCTCATCCTAAACAACACAATTTTGATCATTAATTTCGGCATTAAGTGTACTGTCAGACACACTCATTATGCTCCCTTTGGGCTAGGTGTTTGTGCATAGACGATACGTTAGACTGATAAATAACATAGAGAGGTCGATATTTTGAGAGGGATGTTTCATACTGCCAAAATATTTAGAAAAATATATGGTCCTAAATATGAAAACGGAGAATGGAAATGTCGGACGAATCGAGAACTAGCAGAGATGAGCAAAGGAGAAAATATGGTAAACTGGATAAAAGGGCAAAGGATAAGCTGGTTAGGTCACCTAGAGAGAATGGAGGGGGATAGGATGCCCAAAAAGATCTTCACTCAAGAACTGGAAGGGACGAGAAGAAGGGTAAGACCCAGGAAAAGATGGAAAGAGAAAGTAGAAAGAGATCTTCAAGTGCTGGGACTGAGAAGATGGAGAGAGTTGGTGGTAGATAGGAAAAAATGGAAGGACATTGTTCGACAGGCCAAAGCCCACAGTGGGCTGTAGTGTCAATGGAAGAAGAAGAAGGAGGAGGAGGAGGAGGAGGAGGAGGAGGAGAAGAAGAAGAAGAAGAAGCAGAAGAAGAAGAAGAAGTGGTGGTGGTGGTTTCATACTGCCAAGTAGCGGCCGTCGCAGAGAATTAGCTGGGTGTCTGCCTCGGTCTTGTTGATATCGCTACCAAAGTACCGTGCCATAAGCACCTATGGCGAGTGGAAACCGAGTTCCACTCATTATTAACTCTCTAAACACCGAGTTACATTCCATCTACCATCTTCTGGCATTATTAGGAGCTCACCATATTCTCCACGTTGGCAGGATAAAGGTTAACCTCGGTAGAAGCAGATGAGTGGTTGTCTACATAACCCAGTCCTTTATCCCCTTGGAGATAATGCCCAGTTTTCACTGAATAGAGTACTGAGGGATTTCAGTTAGTCGGTCTGGACACCGTGGTGGAGAAAAGTGCATGCTGTTGCTCGGTTGCTCAGGGCACAGCAAGTGGAGGTACTGTTCGAGTTGTCGTGGCTGGAAGAACAGGAATTGGGAAGTTCGAGAGATCTCACGTGGCATAGTGTTCGTGCCGATTCTTGCGAAATTGGTCGCATAGTGTCCATAGTATTGGTTTCCAATTTCGAATCAGGTGACAGACGGAGAGAAACATAGTGTTTCGAAAACGAACTTCGTTCTACAAGGCCATTTTCCTTGCAGAAACCAGTGTCAAACGTCTCTGTGGCCTAATTCTATCTGGAAGGTTTCTTACTTTGATTAATGGCCGCGCGGTGGCAATAAATAAATATTATGTTACGGCGAGAGACCGTGCAGCACCATCACTGTAATGACGCGCATTGATCTCCTCCAGCTCCGTGTCGATCCTCCCTGCCTTTTCATCTGCCCGGCCAAGTCCCCTGCAATCAATCATGTCGTCATAATGGCATGCAGGAGGGTTGCTGCGAAAATGTTGACTGCCTATGAAGGGTAGTTTTAAGTTTGGAGGTTGGACATAAGGCTAACAACCCGTCACAAATTCTGTCACCTTGCCTCAGATTAGAGGGTCAAATAATGGTCAAATATAGTCTGTCCCTTCAGAGTTCTTTCTATGGCCAGTTGTTATCTCTCCTAGACTCGTTCTTATGCTCTATCTGTTAGCCATTTTGTTTTCTTTCACCGAAAATGTTCTCCGTTAATTTTATTAGCAATGTGTTCCCTTTGGACCTTAACGCAAAGTGTACAAGTGTGAATTCGTCTCGTCTCAATAACGTTAGGGTTGGGTAGCGACCTATTGTCAGGATGATTGTAATCGAAGATTAAAATCTTCTAGGATGTGACCCTGTGTCTTTGGGATAATGGTTAACCCTGAAGATTAAGACACTATTATCCTTCGAAAAGTCGGGAACTACTCTCTTAACGACACAGTGTCACTTGCCGTCAGATTTGAATCTTCAGCAACACCGCAGTGAGGATCTCAAATCTCTGCATAATAGGATTTATTGGTTTGCATTAAAAACCCAGAACTGCTTGCGTTTGTGTGTGTTTTCACGGAAATGTTTAAACATGAATATATAATGTAAGATGGTGGAGCTGAGGAAAAATGTAGAAGAAAATGAATCGGAATATCACAACACTCAAACCGGGGATCTGCCGATTAGGGATTATTAAGTGCAGAGTGATCGCTGAGGCGTAAGGTCGTGGCCTGTAAAAGGCACAGTGAACGGACTCAAAAGAATAGCAGACGGTTTTCAGCTTTGATATAGCCCCCCACTCCGCCTCCCATGCCTTAGGTCTGAGATAATTATCTGGAAGACAGACGGCCACTTTGAGAACAGGCGTACAGCATCAATATGCTGAAATTGGTCGTTACCGCTCATCATACGGAAGGCATGACTAAGCACTAAAGTGAAGGATTTCATGTTGACTCGACTGCACAGGTTATCGGCGGCAGTATAGAGCTCAAACTTTAACTTAAAGATATTCAAAAATTACTTTAAAGGAGTGAGATTTATTAAATCGAAAGTACATACTTTTGGTATGTCACTTGCCGACTTCTGTTATCTGTTAACTAGGGCTGTTCCAGAGGTTCCTAAGCGGTTGTCTGCCGAACGCTAATGCTCAGAAAAGTGCAGTTAGCGTTAGGTGTTACACATAGACATATATTTTATATTTTCACAGCTAACACGTTAATATTTTACATCTAGCTGCTTTCCCCACCCCCCACCCCCCTTAGATCCTTTAGTGGTCTTACCGGGGAGTTGTAAGAAAGGGGACACGGAATTGTGGGGAGGGTCTCAGAAATCCTCTGCAATGGAAGGTGGCGCCGTACTGCAAACGTCAAATGGTTATATCTGATCAATTATTGTTATGCTGTCCTGTATAATTTTTAACCCTTTAAACGCCGAGTTAAATCCAATCTGCCATTTGCTGGCATTATTAGGAGCTCGCCATATTTTCCACGTTAGTCGGCTAAGGGTTAAGTGTGATTTGTCAGTATGGGATGTTTTGGTGTTTCATCTGTTTTGATACGGGTAGTACGTAAAATATATTAATTATCGTGTTATATATATATATATATATATATATATATAAACGTGTTTAGACCGTAGACACGTGCGCTGCGCAGTATGAGACTGGCAGCTTACGTGTCCTTGACACACAGCATCACTGGTACTGAAGATACGCGTATTCGGATTTTACAATAATTAATTGATGATATAAAATTCTTAATAATTAATTTACATTATATATTTTTCCATGGTACAAGAGCCCCTTGTGGGTCAGGGCCTCATTATCGAGACTTCGCGATCACACTCAGATACATCACACTCGGTATGACTCCTCTGGACAAGTGATCAGCCAGACGCAGAGACTTCTACCAGACAACACTCGACACTTACAAGAGATAAACATCCATGCCCCTGGCTGAATTCGAACCCGCAATCCTAGGAAGTGAGCGGCGACAGACCCACGCCTTAGACCGGGCGGCCACTGGGATCGGCGTGTACATTATATAATACGTAGATATTATTTGTTTGTTAATATATAATCATACGACGTTGTGTCGAGCGTTTAAAATTATTAACCCAATTGTATATATTCTTTAATTCAGAGAGCGCAGCGGCATACATCAATTAAAATTTTTAAATTATTGCCCTAAATTACTATTTTAATAGACATTCTTAATTATAATCTTTGTTCCTTTATTAAGGTTGGATAGGTTTTCCGGGTCGTTTAAAGAAAAAATTCGATCTATGAACTTGTTGTGAACGATCACAATTCGTTGGTACTCGTTGTTTTGGAGCTCCGCGATCCTGACGGTGCCCGAGAAGGCAGTTTTTTTTTATTATCCACTTTGTTGCTGAAGATTCTGTTTTATTGAACTGTTTAGCGAGTTTTTTTTCCATCTGTCTTATATTCTGTAGCTGCCGCTAATATTCACATCACCCGTCACTCATGAACTGGAAGGACGAGGAAGGTAGTGGCTGTGGCCCAAATTAAAATCTGTTGCTACCACAAAATCTGGCTGGATGGACTGATAAAAGTCGCAAAATATCTTGCTCAGGGTAATAGGGGAATTCCAAGATGAAAGATAGGAATACCAAAATCCGTAGCAGAATATCTAATAAAGCGTATTACCATGATCATGTGCAGGGGACGTGGTGGGTGTTTACTGCAGAGTGAAGTCCATTAGCTCATTATCCCCGTTCCCCCCTCCTTCTACACACCTAGCTCATCTTCTTCACAGTTATTCACCAAGGAGAGGGGTTGGTGTGGCGGCCATGATCGATGTCTTTCTTCTCCCTGCTCTTCACTCGTGGCGCATACTTTATCACAGAATTTTTTTTAGCTCAGGAAATTTTTTGAAAACTTTTTTTTCATGACGTAATATGAATGGCTCAGTTCTCCAGCAGCGTCAGAATTTCTTTCATTGTGAAAGCGGTCCCTCCTGTCGTCCTTTCCAACGGTTTTATAGAACCAAGCCTTTTTTATCCTTATCCTTCATGTTTTTTAAAACGTATTTAACTTCCTTAAATGGGGCTGGTTCTTACGAACATCATTCTACTTCGTGACTGAGTGACTGACTGACTGACTGACTGACTGACTAAGTGACTGTCTGACTCACTCACTCGCTCACTCACTCACTCACTCACTCACCCACTCACCCACTCACCCACCCACTAACTGAAGGTACTGAAAAGAGTCGAGGTTATGCTAGTCTTAATTATCAGTGTTGAAATATATCGACGGTAAGATTTGTTCAAGTGGGCCAGGTAGCTCAGTCAGTATAGCGACTAACTACGGGCTGGACGGTCCGGGATCGAATCCCGGTGGGGACGAGATTTTCCGCCCGTCCAGACCGGCCCTGGGGCCCACCCAGCCTCCTGTAAAATGGGTACCGGGTCTTTCCCGGGGGTAAA
>Ga0123354_10003866_pt1 | contig 20921 bp, 15 predicted proteins | sample TergutLab28metaG_2_FD_97872 | JGI IMG/M metagenome (GOLD analysis project Ga0123354, IMG submission 97872) | Labiotermes labralis P4 segment gut microbial communities from Petit-Saut dam, French Guiana - Lab288 P4 | ecosystem: Host-associated > Arthropoda: Insects > Digestive system > Gut ...
AAAAAATTATTTTTTTTTTATAAAAAAAAAAAAAATTTTTTTTTACCCCCACCCCCCCCCGCCTCTGATTATTCCCGCCCCCCCCCCCCACTGAATAATATTTGCACAATTTAATGTTTTTTTTTTTTTTGTGGAATTCATCCCATTGTAGTAAATCACATTAAAACTCACATATGTATTGCCACCACCAACAACACACGTGATTAGTGTCATCAATATATGCTACATGTTTCGATCATACCAGAATCCTACCCTAAAGTGTGAGTAATGTATTCATACAAATGTTCTAACACAATCAAAACAAAGATTTACAAAAATGCCGTACTGAAATACGAATGTACATTCTACTTACCATTCAGAATCCAATAGTAGTTATTATGCATATATAATCGAAAATCTGTAACAGAAAACAATGAATTATAACATCCTAGCATAAACACCATGACCTTCTTTTTATATTCGTGGTTCCGTGCATCGTAATTCTAGGTTGAAGAAATCCAACGAGATGCAATAAGACTTATTTGGTCACGTTTGAGGAAGCTTGCTCCCCAGATGGTATGATCTGTACCAGAGGCTGCACCTACAATTTTATGTACTCCTGATGATGGGCGCCCGAAACATGTAGAGTAATTTAGCAGTGAATAAATATCTTCATACTGTTGCATCTCGTTGGATTGCTTCAACCATAACCTTCATTACATGCACAAATGCCATACTAAAACGATGACTAAATATCCCGTATTCAGAACTGCTAATGAATTATACCACATGCATGTTTCCACCCACTCACCACGAGACGTATTCATGCGATACCATACACCATAGCATGCTGCAAAAACAGCTGCTTCTATTACAAAAAGCACCTTCGCACCACTTCGAACGTATTTCAGATACCCTCGTTTCGGATTCTTTTTTAACATATTACCTCCTTACAATATGTAAAAATAGTGTACACTAACACCTTTTAAGGCATTTCACGCCATAAGATTTCTCCTTCCCACTACTCCAGTAAATACCACTGACGACCAGATAATCTGTGCTGACGACAATGAGACCAAGTCACAGGACAGCACAGAGTTAAACAGACAGATAATCTGTGAGCAGCGAATCCGTGTTACACATGAGGTAATGTGTGCACATGGGTATGGTTGAGGCAGTAGCGGAGGATGGTAGTACTGCAAATACGCTGAAAGCTGAGATTGTCACGTGTAGTTGAGAGTGTCATAGTTGTGAAGTGTTCTCCTTTGCCATGTTAATTTATAATACTGCAGTTAATAATTTTACAACCCCAGTTACCCACCTGTAAATATGTAACAGTCTTTTGTAATCAAACGTAGTTCGACCATAATTCTGACCTTTCTCATTCAAGGGACGTAATTTTATGGCTGGGAATTTGGCGATCCAAAACACCCAAATAACTTGCTTAAATATCCTTGAGGCCAAATGTACAAGCACAGAATGCGGTATGCAAAGTAGATCTGTGTATGCTAATTCAGCTGTCTAATGGAGCAACGTAACCAAAAAAATAGTCCCTGAAACGAAGAACTTTAACAATTCGATGCGGCCATTTGCCCGAAAACATTTAATTAGTTATACAGTTGCACCTCAAAACGTGAGCCATAATGGTTCGGATCCACACACGCGCACACAACCCATTTACACCTTGACCACAAACATTAATGATTGCTTCAAAACCCCTTCTTTGATGTGAAAGAAAATTATAACAGTAAGTGAACAGCTCCAGGTCATATGGAGAGGTCTTCAGGCAGATCAGCCAGGGCCAGCATGATTTTGGGTGCAACCATGCATTTGTACAGGCCAGCTAAGGGAAATCAAAAAGTATTTTGGTCATGTACCTTTAGCAACATTAAACTCTGGTAGGGTAATCAGAGCTTAACATGCTTTTACTGTCTGTGACTAGCCTATATGCAAGGAAGTTATGCTTAATAACTGACATGGCCTATGTCAAAATTTTATCAAATGAACCAAATATAAAATTTATGAAAAGCCATTCTTAATGCATAATGACATAGGAAGGATGGAATGAATTCAACATGTTAATACATGCATTCTCCAGCATGCCTAAATCCTTATTTTATGACAAGGTAAGCAAATGTTTAAATCATCTACCATCATGTACCATGCTGGGAGAGAGGAAGGGGACACCATTATCAGTGTTTGCACAGGGTAGGAAAAAAGATGCACTAAAAATTTCAAAATTTCTTAAGATGATAACTGCTGTCAGTTCTTGATTCAGATGCACAAAGGCATACTGATACAGATGTCTCTCTTTTGGGTGATGCAGAAAAGTAAAAAGGTAGTGTTAACCCTGTGCACATGATGAATGTACATGGCAGGGCTCTACACATTGTAACTTATGCACTAGAGGGAAAACTGGCACTTCAGCAACCCAATTTTAATGTACAACTATGAGGCGTTACATGTAGACCTCTACACATGAAATCCAAATGCTGTATGGTTAGATTGCATTATCCCTGGTAGAAGAACGATCACATACATTCCCCACATATCTGCAGTTAATTTTAACTTCCTTCCTGTTAGTCCTTTAGTGTAATATCCAAATAATTTACTTTGTATTACAATATTACTATATAATTTATACTTCTTTTACATATCTTCATTTTTAAAATTACCTTTTAAACAACCCCAGTCTAAGCCAGCATCAAGATTACGGTAGTTGAGACAATTGGGGGGGGGGGCAGATGAAAATTCTGCAACAGTCTAGCAAGCCAATGGTTGATTTTATCTTCCTGCTCAAAATAAACAATTCATAGGCATATGAAAACATCATAAATGGTACCACACAGTGGAAAATTACAAAGCATTCAACAACTTCCAAGGTATGTAGAAATGTCACACCATGGTGCATGATCAATTTGCATATCACTGTAAAGATATGGCACACCTGTATTATTCAGTGTAACATACTATATTACTGATCTAGTACTTTAGTTTCTTCACACCTGTAACTCCATGTCTTTGTTGTTGGGTGAGGTGTTTCCAATGTTCTGACACTATGATCCTTCAGAATATTGGAAACTACTCACCTAGCAACACAGCATCACATCCTATTACACTCAAACCTTCAACGACATTGCAGTAAGAACCTTGAATCTCACATTCTTCACATTTCATGATAAAGACAGGTACAGTACTTCCTGATAAAACCCACCGGTATCAAATGTGTTTAAGTAACAGGTCTACCTAATCAGATTAGTTATTATGGAACAGATGATTTGGGAATTGAATTCCCGTAAATATGACAAAACAATTTTCAAATTGCAAATGACATATGATTCTCCAGTCACACTGATTTTTTAACAAAACTATACACCTTTACATCACAGTGCAAACGTGCAACACTGCTTTCTGTAGTACTACCGACAGTTTAAAAAAAAAAAAAAAAAACAAAACAACAGCAAAAAAGATTTCAGAAATACTACCAAAAATTAAAAAAAAAAAAAAAAAAACCACACAACAGCTTAAAATTGTGTACTTATGCAAAATGATCTTACATTTTCATACACCTTGTACAGCTATCTGTGATTACTCTTCTAATCACATACCTCTATTTCTGGATTAATCAGACTACCCATATAAAATTTATGAAAAATGTTATAGTAAGGTGACATAGGAAACAGGCTACAGTTCCAAGTATCCAGGAAATTTTGACTGCACAAATACTTAGATAATTTCAAACACCATATTGGGCACTGATGTATGTCTTACATCTCTTCTGTGTTGTACCACAAGTGAACAGTCCACCATATCTCCTACAGATCCTCATTTTCACAATTTTGGTCTAAATCTGAATATGTCAGGCAGTCTGATTTGTAAAACCTGAAAGAACAGAATATTTTGCAAGTTTTGTCTTCACCATCACTCCAAGTATTCAACAGCTGACTGCACTCTGCTCAGTGGAAGAAACAAATGGAAGTAGCTAATAAACAGCAATAATGATACTCTAAACACTATACGTCTTACAAGAAATGGATATCAACTGAAATAAAGTCTTTAAAAGGGACATAAATTCTTTATTTACTTGTGAACTTTGTTCACTTAATAAAAATAATAAAATTCACAGTACAAAATTAACTTTCTAAAGTTTAGTTATATATTTTTAATTCAACCATATCTTTCATTAGACGAAATAAACGGATTTATTAATTAAAACATATTTCATCATTTTTCATTGTGTGACAAACAAAGGTTACACCAATGTCATTGCAAACTCATGTTAGGTTCCCATTCCCAAAGAGTACATCATACAACACAATCAACTCCAATTACTTAAATGTCTTGATAAAACAAGGAAGAACTCTTAAAGCTACTTGAAACACTGGCGACATAATTTTCTCACATGTAAGACATTACTTATTCCTTGAGTTAGCACTATTCTCATGCTTATAATGCAGTACTACTCTGCACTGTGTGTGACAAACTGATTTGTACAGCTGATTATTTCCTGCAAAGTGTAAAATGAAAACACACTGAAGACGAGCTAGCAAAACTATGGTTTGAATTCAACTTGACAGCTATTTCAACGCTTCTGACTTTTCTGACCCTAAAATTAATGAGAATCTACCCAAACTGTGCACAAGAAGATACCATAGTTATTGCAAATATGCATATAATTTAATGGAGTTAGAAAATAACTTCAATTTTATTAATAACTATACTAAATTAAAATTTACACACATAATTGTCAACTACACATGGTTATCTTTACTTTTGCCATCACCTGTGCCCTGACAAATTATTGCATGATGGTAATCATTACATTGTGAGATCACAATTGGCTTACAAATACAACAGTTCATTTTTCTGGTGCTTAATGAATGCATGGTAACAAATTTCTTGACAGAGGCATAATTTTAAATTGAAGACATAAATTAAAAAAAAAAATGAAACCAAATTTATTGAACTGTAACATCACTACTTAATATTCAAAGAAACTTGGCACAAATGGAAATTCTTAATTATACATCTGTACATAATTGGTCTTGATATCCATAAAAGATCACATGTCTACATGGGATGAATTTCATGTTCCTGTAATTCTTTCAATATCACCGCAGCATTTACAGCTGCAACAAGCAGTCAGTAACTGCCTGCGAGGCAATTTCCCAACTACATGATGATTCATCAATCTCCAAATGAATCTGGTGAACTGATCGCTCAGTGAAGTTTATTTTCACGACAGCCATAACAACTGAGTACGAAATCATCTCATGGATATTTAAGGCAACATTATCTCTTATCAACAAAGGAAAATGGAGAACCTGACGAATTTATCAATAATGAAATATGTACAGTCATGTGGAAACATTTACATCAATATGCAGATGCAGAATGCTCACAAAGGCTTGGGTGAATTACTTTTATCACTAGAACCTCAGATGCTGCACAAAAACATCCACAATTTTTCCACAGTCACAATGAAATATACAGAAGTGCAACAACCACACAAGTTTAAACTGCATAACATGCTCAACTACCTCAGGATGCAGAAGATGTTCCAAATATAGACATTATTACCACTCATTCACAAGGGTGGGAAAAAGTCCACAGTACTTAGTTACATGGGTAACCAAGTATGAAACCAACTTTTAAAACATTTATAAGAAGTATGTCATTACCTCTTTAAAGCCCAGTTGTATTTTTCCATCATGGATCAATTCACATTTGACATACAAACTTTGGAACACGCTCAGAACACAAGACATTCTACTTCAAAAGTGAAGTTTCTGTGTATTTCATGTACAAAACACTGTTCAGATTCCGAATTCTAAAACATATTTCTCTCTTGTTTTCAAGTGAATTAAAAACTGAACACAAGTTATTCATGAAAACTAAAGACTTACAGTAGACTCTCAATTATTCACAAAGACCTGTCAGAAATGCCACTATCTATTTGTCAGTTAATGATTATGTGCAAGTATATATCTAGATTGTTCGAGTACTTCAAAGATGAAACCAGGCTCTGGTTCTCCAGTTATCTTACTACGGTACTTTATATTTTTATTACAAATCCCTCACTTACACAAAATGCATCTTCATTACTACCATTCATGCAACAAGTTCACAAAAGAAACTGGGTGGTGATAAAACTTCTCATTAACACAGTGTGTGCACATAATATCACTCAAATAACCGATATTTTACTGTGGTGTTAACCTTTTTTACTATGCACTTGAAAAATGGTAAAGAAACAGTAACATGCATTGTACATAATACAACAAAAACTTGAGATAAGACACAACTTGAAGACAATACTTCTGGACAACAGATTTCACTGATAGAACAGGCAAACTGGCTGTAACACATACAAAAACACGACTAATTAATAAGCTATCCAAGCTGTTCTGACTTAAAATGTAGCTTATTGAGGTGTCAAACTGCCCACATGAAGACCAAGGAAATAGTGTTAATATGGTTCTATCAACAAACAGCAAAAAAGGAATCTGTATGAGACAAAATCCTCCATCACAGTTTTGGCAACATATGGAGATAATGCAAAAAATAAGGAAAATGATCTTTCTCATCCTGTATTATGGCACTCAGAAAACTGCAGTTCAGGAAGACAAAATTTAAGTGGAAATGTGACAGATGCAAATGAAATAAATTCTTTCAGAATTCTGTCAAAAGAAGATTCAAGAGACAGTAAAACATTATAAGGCTGATGAAAAATGTCCCCTGTGGAAATTTCCAAACAAAAACATTGGATTTCAAAATAGCACGTGCTGTACATTCCTGCAAGTCATACAATGAAAGGGTAATTTATACTGTCCCGACAATGCCAACACTTCACCCCAGATTAAGCTTCATGTAGCCAGATGATGGGATGGGGATGGGGAGGGGGGGAGGGAGAGAGAGAGTTCACAGAAACTGAAAACTCATGTACAATGTTAATTTCCTTCAGTCAGAACACTGTGTAAATGGACAGTATCGAGTTCAAAGCTGTTTCCAAATAATCGTGCGTCATAAGAAGCAAACGTTCTGTTAGTATATACACACACACACACAAAGTTACTTGATAATGGTATGGGGGAAAAGCATGTACAAAGTACTCCGCTGCACTGGTGCCATTAGCTGTCACATATATAACATGGGGATGGCAGATGGTAAGACTGATTACTATAACCAAATCATGAACAAAGATATTTCCAGACTATGATGAAAATAAATGCTTGGATTCTTATTAGGAAATAATTTTGGCAGCTAAGCTGCTATCACACAGTTGCAAGAATGTCTAACTGAAAACGCAAAACAGTGATCTGAGACTGCCTGTATGGGTTTGGTTATATTGTAATGACAATCAGTGATTTTATCCAGCAAACACATAGCCAAATACATATGATGACAAAGAAACACCTTCGATTCCTGAAAGACAAATCAGCTGCTCATCTGATCTTGAGTGGTATTTATCCCTCAATCACAGACTACAAGGATGTAATATTTTACAAATTCATGTTATGTAACATCAGCCAAAAAGGTCAAGATAAAACTCAGTGATTGTATTTTTTAAATACACGGGAACCATTCTGCAATACTGCAAACAGTATTTCCATTAGCTTAAGTATGGCTCTTTTGTTGTATGTGTGCAGCGAATTTCCAAAGTGCATTCCACTGTACTGAGGAACACTAAATTCAAAGCAAAGTTTACAGTACTTGTTATGTGCCAATCCCACATTATTTGTGTCATTTATACCTTCCATTATTGTGGATAATCAAGAGTCTCCAGAACATGACTGATGTCTCAACACAAAAACAAGAGAAAGCTATACAACAAAATACAATACTATTCATGGATGAAGATATTTGTTCCTACAGTCTGAAAACTAAGCAATTGAAATCCTAAATTCATGACAGCACCTAGATTTTCACAGATATTTTTCCACTCCTGATCATTTGTCTGTTGTAAAAGAAGAAATGCAATTCTACAGTTCAAAGTACACCCACAGTTGTGTATCTAAACACATTTACCTTGAGACTTTGTATCAGAATCAGTGGCATAATTCAGCTGCTGAAATTCTCCATGCTTTGTGCTGTGTATTTATTTATTTCTTACATTCAAGCAATCCATATTAGGTTAAAAAACCTGTTGGATATAGAAAACTTTGACCGAAACAGAACCCTTACACCATAAGACACTTTACACTTTTTCTGAACAAAGTAAAGGATGTTTATCCCACAAGACATTTCCTTTCTTCACTGTGACGGAAACATACTAACACAAGTTACACGGATGCAAACAGTGTGAAAACATGAAATCTGCTTGTAACAATTAAGAAATTCACAATGAATTATATATAGATAATAAAATGTTAGATTATTATTGTTCTCTCACAGTAATCTTAATATGACTTAATATTTGTTACGGTTAATGCAACAAGTAACCTCAAGAGTGAAAAATGCAAAAAATTATCATTGTGACACTGCACATCTACATGCATAGTGTTGAATACATGCCATACTGATCTAACTTTCTCCATTGTAGCCTCTGTCATTGCTAGCATAAAGAGGGATGGGATAGAAACACTTCTGATTTTTCAGTACATTTATGGTTTGCTTTACCTTCATATTGTACAGAAACAACAGTATGCAATGTGATTACCCTCAATTTAAAAAAAATCCTCTCTTGAATACATACAAACATTTAATGCAATTTACAATCACAGCAGCCCCCACAAAAATTATTATTAATGTAGTGGAAAAGAAAAGGAACATGTTTCAGATAAGGGTTCAAATAACAATCCCAGTAATGCCTACAAAATTTTACCTTGTGTATTTGTAATGATCAACAAACTGTCTTTCCATACAGAACTTGTAAAATATCATATTTATTGATGGAAATGCTCACTGGCTAAGGAATTAATTTTGCTACTTGAAATTCTAAATATAAACTCTGTGCACCTGCATTATGGCAAGAAATATGTAACTTATACTGTAATACCTTAAATTCCTAGCCTTTCTCTTGTAGGGAAAATTATCAGGATTAAAGCAGTAATCCCACTTCTACCATTACGTCTTTAAAGTTTTCACTATTCCATTCTCAGGAAAGGATCTCAAAATCAGCTGCATTCTCCTACCTATTCAAAGATTATAATCACTCTTTATAACTTGACAAAAACCAATTAAAATATATTCAGAACTTGGATACAAGAAATGAAAAGCTAAAGAAGTCACTGAACTTACCACAAATGTAGCAAAGAAATATTTCTGTACCTATGTCTAGTATTATCTAGTATTAAGACTGAATGCCCTCAGAATGTGTAAACAGGTCATGTCCCCAGCTCTAGGAATGGCTGTTTCTTTTGCACTTTTATTCAGAAGGTAGGCCCTATACATACAATCTATGTCTATTATATACAACTGCTAAAAAAAAAAACCACGCCATGCCTCTGATGCGTCAGATTACACCACACTGCATTTCAAAGTTGTTACTGCTAATAAGCAGAAAATATGCCTTTAATTTATACAAACAGTTGGCACTATGCATGTTTGCAACTGCACTTGAAATCCTTATACTGGAACTTCATTATGTATTTCAATCCCCAGTTATCTGTTTCCAAAACCCGTAGTCAAACATAGAATGTTACAGTCCACACAATGTAAGTTCCAATGCTTGCAATCAACAAACTCAATATAAATGCAGTTACTACAACATCACATCTGGAAATGTCACCAACATCAGTGACAAATTAATGACCTAAAAATATATTTATTACCGCTGGAAAGTAAGAGACATGGTACAGTAAACAATCAATTTGAAATTTCTGGTAATTTATGCACGAGAATTAAGAGTCACCACTTAACCCTCCATCCTTCCAATAAGTCTTATCACATATGATTGCTGCTCAAATACAGCCAAATTTTGCAGGGCAGATTACTAGTTGAACCAGTTTAAAATCAGATAACCATGATCAAGGATCACAGGAGTATACTGTAACAATGTATAAGTACCAACAGGCTGATTGCAGCAGTAACATTTCTTTGCAACAAAATCTTCACTAACCAACAGCACACTCCAATAACCATCACAATATATCAACAAATATTTGACCACATGCCAGCTCCCTTGAGGTAAGAATCGGGAACGTGATGTAATAAGTGGCCAATGGAATTGGATTTGTCAATATAGTAACACTCAGACAAAAGACATATCAGAATTTTCAGCGCTAACTTATACCACTTCCTCTGCTAGTGCTCCAGGCCTTCCACTGCAGCCATGAATGCACACTTCCCAAGTAATACAAAAGAATTATATTACAAAGACACTGAATTACACCATCCTTATACATTATATATATACTATCTACATTCCCATCAAACTGAGTTTTGCACACAACAATATCTAGTTCTTTCAAAATACAAGACTAAAAGCCCTACTTGGTGTCATTCCCAAATAACTGTAAATGAGAAGTCTTACTTATTAATTAAATATTAAGCAAATCTGATATAGGCTACACCACCATTTCTCAAGTGGTTGCTCTGAAACAGTGTTCATGACAAAAGTTGTTTAATACAGCAACTTTAAAAGACCAATGTCTATGAAACACAACAGCACAATGCAACACACAAGACTTCAACAGCTAAAGCTCAAACCTTCACACACACAACAATCTTATACTGCATGTTTTCATCAGCAGAAATTAAGAGCCACTGAACACAAAATTATTACTTGGCATGCGACTGGAATAGCAGTTTACATACACTTGGTCTGGTGGTGATATGATTTATCAGCAACTTGGTACAGTACTTTCTCTACAAAGCTGACCTTGGAAGTGTAAATACACCATCATTCTCAGCAGCACTAATAATAAAATTCATAAAATACAAGTTATGAAATGAAACCATACTTTTAAGGCAAGATGTTATTGAAATTAAGGTAGAGAAAGTATGCTTTCCAACCATATTTCTTCAGCTGTCCTCTAGTTGCATTAATATTTACTATTACGGATTCTGGTTCATCCATTATGTTTTCAGTTATAACTGGGTAATCCATGTATATTACATATACACACACACATACACACACATACACCCACACACTGTATTTTTCCACTACAAACAGATGACAAAATCCTGCTCGCAGGAAGTGTCTGGTAATATGTTGCAGTGGCAGTTAATATGCTCACGTGACTGTTCAACATTTGTGTAAACCACAGTGAAGAGATGGGAGCATAGGGTAGGTGCAGGAAAGGGATGGGAAGGTACCACACAACTGCAACTACTATGATCCCATGTCATGCCACACACTGCCATTAGATGAAGATGATGAAGATGAGGGTGCATCTCCCATGTAACCTGAAATAAGTCAATGGGTGCATTAACTTCATTGCTCCATTCAATGAAAGATGAGATATGGAATGAATTTTAAAAGTTTGTGCTGAAGCAAAAACATGGTACTAAGATAGACTAATCTCTAAACAACCTGCATTTGCATATGTAAATGCACATAAAAGCATCACTAAAATTCATATTATACATTTACACAACATGGAAATTTGCTGCATTTCTAAGACATGCTGCATAATCTCTTATTTCATAATTTCACCTTTTTCTGTTCAAATAATAGGCATGTTCTTCATACACCACATGCTAAAATTTACATACAAAACCAGTAGACAAAGGTAAAAAACAGCGGAGGCTCAAAAATTATACAGCAAGAACAATGATGATGAATATTCACCACCTAATAAATTGTCATTAAATCAAGGACGATAAGATGTATGTCTGTCCACCTTATCTGTGACACTGATGAGATACGCAAAACTTAGATCCAAAAAACTCACAGATATTTACCATCAGACAGAAGTGGACACCACATTCATCTAGCTCACAAGTCTGGTGGTGGGCATGATTATGATCCTTAAAAACAGAGAGTATCTTGGACAGATGAGCAACTAGAATCTTTACTTTGAATAGTCCATACCATGCAGATTAATTTACAACACAAATCATATTCCTGTGTGCGTTACAATGAAACACCTCTTGTCTTGCAGTAGGAATAAACAGTCTCACTTTATATCTATTCTATGTGTGAAAACAAATCAATTCATACAATGCAGTGATAGAATCACTAACTGTATTCTCATTCTGAGGTCAACAATCACAGGACATGGCAGGATAATTTATGAGTTCTGGGATTTTTTTTATAGAAAACAAATCACATACCTTTATCAAATGAGATTTTCTTGTTCAAAAGTTTGTAAGGAACTGCAGTCTAGCGCAGTAATTTCATGTACTTGGTTTTTTTCACCAACCAAATGCAAAATTTCACTTGTTACTATAATGTACTGTTCGCATTTCTAGATATCTATGGTCTCCTCAGAACCCCAATGTAATAGAGAGTCCTCATTTTCCACAGTCAACATGTTTTACAAAAAATGCCACTCAAAACATACCCTCTTTAAGTGGGGCATTACCATCCAAGAGATAATGTAAATATGGGATAATATAAACATGGTAAATGTGTACTCTACCTCTGAAAATAATATGATACATTTGTGAAAAATGTGTCACTGCTCATGTCTGCAAGTTCATTCTATTCAACACCAGCTACACTGCATTGCACAACTAAACACAAATACCTTAAAATTACTGAAAATGCTGTGTACATTCACATTTCCCTCCATTTCCATCAGTGAGTGGGTGCAACACATTGCTATTCTTTCTCAACATAAATATGTCAGACAATGACATATGACTGCAACATCAACTTTCGTACAGTGACTTTAATTAACTTATAAACTACAAACAATTTATTATTCGAGGTTCCTGTTCACAGGTGATATTTCTATAACAAATGTGAATACAGGTGATTGCAGGCAAGTCTTGTTTCAGTGATTTCTTTTTTTGCGCAATATCACTTTAATGCAACTTGAAAGTTTCACCATTTTTTTAATTTAAGGGATGATTTTCAGTTTAATGCCACTTGTCATAGATAATCCCTGGCTGCACTTATCTACTGTAGGAGGCTAGCAATAAGTGACGTCACTGTCACACCATCAGTGAAATGTAGGGATTGACTACGTTGGTGACATAAGCACAGAGCTCACATAGTTTTCTTGTCAACAGTATTCACTTTTGCTAACAAAATGAGTGAGAAACATACATCTACATCACCTAGTGCAATCCAAGTGAAACACTGGCAACAGACAATCAGTACTGAAGAACTATTAGATGCAATCAGCTGACTTGAAAAAGACGAATGAATCGTTGACACATTCCGTAAGGTTAGAATTGTTCACAGTTGCACACATACAATTCGTGATAATGCTGATAGAATTAAAGAAAGTGCTAAGTCAAGAACTAAAGTGTTTGTTTGTGTAGCAAGACTACCACAGTCCTATCAGAATGAACCATGCCAAAAACTATGTATACCAGTCTTTTACATTTTTATTGCATTAGAAATAAATAAATACATACTTGTATATAAATGTATGTCTACTGTATAGAAATGTATATACACTCTATATACAGTATACACATACTCTCTATATGTCCGTATGTCCACTAGTGGCATTATCACACACTATACAGGATGGGGGTGTCAATGCCCTTACCCTCAGGAAATACAGTGTTTCAAATGAGAATTTTGCATTCAATTTGCACAATGTTTTTCAGGAATATAACCCTGGTGTAAAACGAGACCTGCCTGTAGTGACAAATGGTGACAATAAATTCTTGCAACAACATACATAACAAAATCTTACAGACTATAGCAAAAAACACAACTTTTGCACACAGTACACCATTTATTTATTCTCTGCACACTGTATGCAACTGTGTTGCCGCTATTATTGCCATAATTGTTATTGTGATTATGGTTATTAATCAATGTAAGTTTGATTAATTAATGGAGTCAAGTCTTAATGCATGTTCAGAAATCATGTACAAGGGCCTGGATCATAAGGACAGTGGGGAAAAAATGGAGGATGCATGTGAGATTCAAACTGTTTTTGTGGGAAAATCTGTGCTCCATGGATGTCATCCTTGGCCATGTGGGGAATTTTTATATATTTTTGCTCAAAAATTTGGTCCCACATATGCAGCAAAACAGACACTATGGCCTCAGGTGATAAGTACCCCCAGTTTCACTTTCTTCAGTCAAGAAGCTTACATTTGTAGAAAGTAAGATCAGGTAGTCAAGGTAATAGGTAGCTCCATTTGAAAATTGACGATGAACAGAAATGCAATACAGAGACAAGGCACACAAGTGCACAACAAAGTCAATGTTATTCAGTCTAAAAGCATGCTAAAAATATTTGCTTATTTATCTGATCTGTGGGGAAAATCTGGGTGACATGCACTAGTTATTAAACTCAAACATATTAATGAAAGTGGCTTACAAAAACAAGTGTCTCAAATTATTTATTACCAGATCTAGGTCTTGGGTTTCGATGACTATTAGCAGGACCCCATATTCTGATTGTACAATCATCTGAAACGGAAGCCAACATCTGGTGATGTACTGGATTCCAGGAAACACAGTTCACTGTACGTGTGTGGCCAGTAAGAGTAGCAATTGGAAGTTCACGCTTGATGTGCCACACATACACTTTGTTATCTGCAATGAACAATGTCAAATATAAGAACTGTGAAGCACCACAACAAGCCAGTACTTATAAATTTCCCATACTATTCTGCACACACATGCTGGGTTTATACAGATATTCTGTCTCACCACACAAACACACACACACACAAAACAATGTTCAAATATCTGAAAGACCGTAATTACATATTCATCTTACAAGATACTTATTCTCCTCCCACTTCCTACATAAAAAGTTGACACCAAAACATCACTTTAATTAGATTATGTCAGAACAGACTACAGACCTCCAGTAACAAATACATACATCTCTCTGACACACTACGAATTCACAATGAAGTGCATTTTACGTCTACTGCTTGGTAATAACTCCATGCAGCAGAGTCCTTTTTGAAATGATAACAATTCCCCACCTAGTCAAAAAAATCCCTGCATTTTATAAACCTGTAACTTCATTACTGCATTCACTACAGCCTGTCACTTGTCAACATCATGAGCCCTATTAATCCACTCCACACCCTCCCATCCTATTTTGTTAAAATAAATTTTGATATTATGCTTCATATACATCACAGTTCTTCCAAGGGGTCTGCTTCTCTCAGGTTTCCCCACCAAAAACCCTTTATGCAACTCTCCCATACATGCCACACAGCTTGTCTATCTCATTCTTCTAATCTGATAACCCAAACAATATTTGTTGAGGAGTACAAATCAAGAAGGTCTTAATTATGCAATTTTCTCTACTTTCCTGTTGGCTACTCTCTCTCTTATGCCTGCATATCTTTTTCAGCATCCTATTCCCAAACACCCTCAGCACTTAATGTGAGAGATGAAGTTTCGAATCCACATAAAACAGGTAGAATTAAAGTTCTGTATAGTTTAATCTTTACATTCTTCAACTGCAAATGGGAAGACAAAAGATTCTGGACCAAATGGTAGCAGTAATTTTCTGCACATAACCCCCTACTAACTTCTTAACATATGCATGCAGTTTTTCATTTCTTTCATCTCACTGAATGCCTTGAATCACAATACTTGATTTATTGCTGTTCATTTACCCTCACTTCCACTTGCTATGAAGTCCTGGTTAATTCCACCAAAACAGCTATGAATTGTGAAGTGGCCCTGAGTAACTCCTTGAAACTTTCGTACCAGGCACCGATCTTGAAGGTCCCACAGATGAACACCTTGCGTAGCTACATTGAGCACAGCCAAGCGGTCTGAACGGTTTACTGAGAAAGCCATTACTGGCTGGTCCTCCTGCAGTCTGTAACAATATCCAACCAACTCAACTATCAGGAAAATTACTTCCTCTTGTTGGGGCCTGAATATGTTCTACCACAGTTTTTACTTTGATGTATGTACCATGCATCTTGTACGATTTATTATACAGGATAATAAAATGTTAGACCACATTTAACTGAATGCAAGCCACATTTTTTCCCTTAAATTTAGGGCTTAAATATGTGACATCTTAAATTTGCGTATGAAGCGCTGAATCAGACTACACCAAACTGGTTGCTCTGAACCGGACCATACAGTGCCAAACCAAGGCGTGTATCGCCAAATTATCATGTGTACACAAAAAAGAGCACACAGCACAACTGAAGTTAACTAACACAGACTTTTTTTAGACTTCGTCCATCATCTAATTTTGGTTGGCCTGGGCCCATGTTTGGTCCTGCAGTGCTGTATTTTCTTGCCTGTAGTGGGGGCTGAGTGTCACACTGGTCTGCTGCTGTGGTTGTGTAGACATCCTAAGTTGTCTACGGCATGGTTGGCAGCTGTAAATGTATTGTAGTGGGGGAAGGGATTTCTTAGTGCTATGTTCGAATAATAAATAAGCTAAGAAGGGCAATCAGGCAGAACTGGGAAGCTGTGAAAAGCTTCTGTGAGAAATATAATTGCAAGGTAGTAGGTAGGAGGATACTACTTACAAGTATTATGGCTCCTTGGTTTTGTGCTGGTGTCAGTGGGTACGATCCTGTCCTGGGAAGGAAGGGGTTATTATGTGTAACACAAACAACAATCCTGTATCCCAGTAACATGCGGTAGTGTGGTGGGATATTTCTGTATCACTGTTTTATCACTGTTTGAGACTTTTCTGTATGTCACCATTATAGCATATTTATAGCTTCTCTGATAAATTGTATCCAACCTGATGATGGCCACAGCAGCAAGGGCCGAAAAATGTAGTTGATAAGTTATACACACTTGATAATATAGTTGTGTTATGACTGCTATATCCTTACAGTATTCATTACCTTATGTTCCCCATCTCAATCTGACAGTGTTGGTACAGAATCAATCACCTCACTGTATCCAATACAGCCGTCTAAAGGACTAAAATAAAGTTCAAGTTCTAACTGTATTGTTTTGTTATAAAATAACCATTATGTTATGTAAGAAAGCAGTGATGGTAAATCACAGTCTCCCTCTACGGTAACTTGCGAGACAGGTAACAGCAGCACTTCCAACAAACCTGCCCTAGCACGTATCTAAAAAATACAAAGCCTGTCAATATTTCACCACTCACAACACTTATATAAAGAAGGACTTCTAGATCTTGTCACTTCTTTACAAGGTTATTTTGTAAACTGACTAACAATAGGTATATTGTAAGATTTGAGGTTCTTACAGTGGCACTATTTAAGACACAAGTCTTCTTTGATGTGAAGTGATGTTGCATTGCTCACCCAGTGACACATCAGCAAATCACAGGCTTGTTGTCTTCAGAAATAATGTACTTACATATTGAAGTCTGACAATTCATCAAAGTTGTAAGCACGAACTCGATGATGAGTGTCGGCAGCAAGCACAGTCTTCCCATCACTCCGACACCATAAGCAGTTTACTCTGACTCCTTCCCATGAATCCAATATATTTCCTTCCAGATCCTACAGAAAATACCAATAAATAACTTGACATGATTTGTATTAAGAACCATATATGCTAATATAAAATGTTCAGTTACATAGAAGGCACCATCAGCATAAGGATTAAATGCAGTCTTGTGAGTGTAATGTAAAAGAAAATGTATGTGTACAGTACACATTAAGCAAGCACACACACTAAAAATTTTTCAGTGTACCAAATCTTCCACTATCATCCCATACAGCGTTCAGAAGCATCTCACTCTTGTCTTAACACTACACATTATCCTTATTTAACACAATGCGGCCCAAATTATTCTTGTGGATTCCAACAGTCTGATCCAAATTATTCTGACAGAAAATCTCTATTCTTCAAAGTTTATATCAGCCATTAGATAACAAAACCTTAGGGAAAACAAATACGAAATACTGTCAAATAACCCGCTGATCTGAGATCAACAAAAGTGTTGTCAAATATGACTTGACATTGGGCCAGTAAGGGTTAAATATACATGAAAAAGAGGTCATCTATACATCAGTGTGGGTAGAGTGTATTCAGAAACTTAGTTAAAATACAGTAACCACCAAAAATATATAAGGTACCAAAGTGTTAAAATTTCAAGAGTTGGTGCATATCATAGAGGTTATAATACACAAGATTTAAAAACTGGAAGTATGTAACCATGCAGTTGGTCTCATAATAGCAATCATGGCTTTTCTTGACTTCCCACTAATTAAACATATTTATGCCAGTCAGCTATCACACAGACACAATTACATCTAACTAATATGATACAAAACATAGATCTTTTGACAATGTTCTTTACTGCTGTGATTACATAACATCAGTGGTAGATAAATCAGATATGAGAATGGAGCACTGGTAAAGTGATACCAACAGGGAAACACTAAGTAAATGGAGAAAACCTGTCCCGGAACCATTGTATGTTAGTGCCCTATTTAAGCTCTATAGCAAAAAAAAGTGAAGATAATATAAAGATATGTTACGAATTATACTGGAACCTCCATCCATCATATCTCAAGGGACCATAAAAAGGGAATGAAAAATGTGAAAAAAACAAAAGTGGCAGAAAGCACACAATATATCAGAAACACAAAAAAGCAACACAAATTGAAAATTATAAATTTTCCACTAAAGACCACACAAATAACAAACAAGAAAAAGTTACATTAATAGCTGCATTGAAGTCCCTTCTTTCAAAGAAATCTGTAACTGATAACTGCACAGTTGAAGCCTTATGTTTCAGTTGACACAGCACCAATTTCAAGTTCAAAACGTTGTGTTCATCACACTTGCTAATATTGTGTAAGTAAAAGAATGACTTAACAGTTCTGTAAGTAGCATATGCTTCAATTAAACCTGGCAATAGTTCATTATCCTTGTCCTTCATCTTCCCCACTAATCCCCCACCCACACAAGCATCACACAACTCATCCAGGCTGGAAAAGCCACATGCTGCACAGTCTTTCTCCACCCATAGGCAAGAACTGAAATTAACATCCTCAGGACCTAGATGAATCCAGACCTCTAGGACAGCAATGCTGCCATCATCATAGTCATTTTTGTTGCCTCCTTCTTCCCCTCCTTTTCTTGTTCACATCCATAGCCATACAGATGAAAACAATTCACAATTTTCATCTCTGACTTGTTGCCCAGCCATTAGTGTGACATGCACTGCTTGCAGAACATTTATTTTCAGGTTGATGTCCCTCCCTCAGTCAATCAAACACAAAGATTTCAGTACTAGATGCTGCCTGCAGAACTGTTTGCAGCATCTTATAATGCCCTAGTCAAATGGCTGTAACACACTGGTCCAGTTTGGTGGATAATACACAAATTTACATTAATTATAAATAATGTATCTTGCAGATGAGCAGGAGAGCTGACCACAAACAAGATGTTTTTACCTTGTACACCCATGGAGGCACACCACTAACACTCCACACTTGGTCGATGCATGGCAATGTTTCACATGTTCAGCTACTACTCTAATGCTAATTACCTGTATGGGCAGGCTAGCACCAATGTACATGCAAAAAAACCGATATTTTCACTAATTTTTTCTTGAAAATGATCGGGCCAGATATAATGTGTGTCTGAACCAGGAATGTTGAATGAATGAATGAATGAATGATACAAAAAAAGGACACTTTGAGGAATGATGATTTCGATGTAATGGACTGTGTACATAGGCAAATTTTCAGGGCAGGAAAATTGAACAATGGACAAAGGTTCAATGCATATGGCATCACATTCTAGACCAGAATTCTGAGTTTACAGAAAGGAAAGTTGCTGAAGGAAATAAAAGTCTAACATGCTACACAGCAGAATGCATTCTACCAATTTATTTCTGGGGAAAACAAGTAAAATGACTTATTGACCAAATGAGAGTGGAAAGTGCGAGCTCAAAGCAATCACAGACATTACTTATGCGTCAACCAAACTACATAAAATTTCTCGTGACTGAATCAATTGTATTCTACAAATATGTAGCTTTATGTCAACTACACACCATAATATATCTTAAAATTTTTCTTTAAAGCAATTACTGATCTGGTCAATATGTAAATGACATATAAAAGTAAATATTTGGCTTCAAGTGTGCCCAAAATGATCCAAAGGTATAATTTATGTAACTCCTTTATGGTTCCTGACACAAAATTTCATTAAAGTAAACTACAGAGAACTGCTGCTGCCACAGACACACAGCAGCACAGTACCACATTGCCTAGAGCTCAACGTACCTAAAACTTTAGGTCACCAAATACTCTCTGAGGTGTGTCATCCCCGTTGTGTGTTGAAGGACTAATGGTGAGTTAATTTCAGTAAGAAAAAACAACTATAATTGTATACTAGATGATGGTATTTATTAGCAAAGTATTTATATATATCTATACTTATATACATATATATATATAGATTTACTTTACTAATAAATACCATCATCTAGCATACAATTATAGTTGTGTTTTCTGAAATTAACTCATCGTTAGTCCACCAAGTACCAGAAAAAGTGGCTACAACACATACAGAGGATGGACACAAACAGACTACCAAAACAAGCACTACAATATAAACCAAAAGGACGAAGGAACATAGGACAACCAAGGAAGAGATGGAGGGACCAACTTCATCTTGAGGATCAAGGAACAGGAAACACACCTAACCCTTCAGGAACATGATGATGATGATAGTCCACCAAATACTCATAATCCATTAAATGAAGGAACATACAAAAATTAAAAAGTGAAACCTCTACTAATAGAGATAAAGAGGCTCTTGAGGAATGTCTCACTTTCCCAGGAGCCACAAGAATTCTGATCCAGCATTCAGGATACCGGCATTACAATGCAGGTTCATTCTCCACAGTAACCCATGTGATACAAATGGTACTGGGGGGGGGGGGGGGGGGGCCCCACAAAAAAAAAAACAAAAAAATTAC
>Ga0123354_10003869_pt1 | contig 20917 bp, 13 predicted proteins | sample TergutLab28metaG_2_FD_97872 | JGI IMG/M metagenome (GOLD analysis project Ga0123354, IMG submission 97872) | Labiotermes labralis P4 segment gut microbial communities from Petit-Saut dam, French Guiana - Lab288 P4 | ecosystem: Host-associated > Arthropoda: Insects > Digestive system > Gut ...
CTCTAACGGGTGTTACTGCCTAACTTATATCACTTATTATACTTATATGTGCAATTATTCTATATTTTGTATTGGCTCGGTTAATTGTCTTAGTCTGATTATGCACTTTTGTCACTTGTGTTCATGGGCACCTATGATTCCTGTTCACAGATAGATTAACCACACCTCCAAAGAAGCAGGCAGGAGAGAAAATAAGAGAGTCAATAAGAGGATGGGAAAAAACCCACTAGCACCGCACCATGCAGCACGCATGCACCAACACGAAAGAAGATGAAAGAACACAAGTGACAAAAGTGCATAATCAGACTAAGACAATTAACCCAGCCAATACAAAATATAGAATAATTGCACATATAAGTATAATAAGTGATATAAGTTAGGCAGTAACACCCTTTAGAGAAATTACCTAAAATATATTAACCATGATAACCCACAGCAATAAGGAGAGCTCTCCAAAAAAACCCTATTACCAATAGATAGCATGCTAATATAGCTTACTCTAAGTCTCGTGATACAACCTGAAGATGGCCCAAGGTTAGGGCCGAAACATGTAGTAGTAACCTCCTATAATAGCCAATAAAACAGTTGTGTTAGACATAAGTGCCACGCACTAACATTACCAAACGATCCAAATCATTTTCTTAAAACAACCTCAATTTGAGTCCCTTAACAGATTAAATGCAATATGATGAGAGTACTGACAAAAATTTTATAAAATAATTTCCAGCAATTCTTGCAGACATGCCAGAGACATTATAATGCATATATAAAGCCAGTAGGCATGCACTTTTAAGGTGATGACACTCACTACAGGCTAGTGAGAACATCTACTTTCTTTGTACAGAATCAGTCCAGTTAATAAATTGTCAAACAACGTATGTTCCTCATTATGTAATAAACTACAGCACTTTTACTTTCCAAGAATAATTAGAATATTCAAAGGAAAATGTCAGTAGAGGAAAATGTAAGTAATCTAAGTGAGTTTCGGAATGAACTTACACGACAAATCTTGGTGGTTTGCGTATGTTTGCATATTTTATTATGTCTTTGTCAGGTTCAATGTTTGCACATGCAAATCTCTCTCCTCCCCGATCCTTATTGAAGATCACAATTGATCTCCCCATTGCTGTAACATCTCCCTCTGTAAATTAATAGGTCATACTGTATGAAACAGTATTTTAAGCAGACAGAAAAAAAAGCTAATACTTTACTGGTTATTAAATTGCAACAAAAACACTTATTAGGCAACATACTCACATACACTGTACCTTATTATTTGACAATGTATTTTCTTCGACACTTGGCTGTGTGAGCTACAACCTTTTGTTATTAATGGAATAAACAGTGATATAAAATATAATGTGGCATTCCATAATATGTCACTCTGTAAAATACAAGTTTAATTTAAAGTTCTGATGAAATACATTAGCTTCCACTAAGAAACAAGTAATGTCTGTCCTCTCACAATACAGTGACATGCTGCAAACTGGATGGCTGATATTCAATTTCTGAAAGGAGCATCTCGATTTTTCTGTTTGAAACCACAAATGAAATAGCTTTGAGATGATTCCCACCTCTTATACAGTGTGTAGTGGACAGCAGGAGAATTTTTACCGTGCATAAAGTGGACAAAATGAGAAGTGTATCACTTACCTCCACCTACTGTCAAGGTTAAGGATTTATGGAATATTACTTTTGCCTTTTCATTGTACAAAGGTCACTCCAAATTATTCTACTAACCAACTTCCATCTGTATCTCACCATGGCCTGAGATTTTCTGTCTTAGCATGGACATTTTAGTTGCTACCAGTGAACACACAGGGACAAGTAAATGGCAAACTAGGCCATTTGCCAACATGTTTTAGAGACCAGCATATTATCTTGTACGATGATAAAAGTTAAATTAATAAACTGTCATTTTCATCTACTCTGTTGTGTTGTATGTTTCCTTTGTTACAGAAAGATAATTTGCAATTATCAGAACATTAATGTAAGAGTATTACTTCAGAATATTTAATGGAGATACCTAACTGCTGAACTGAAATAACACAGTGAAAGTTACGAAAACTAATGGGAAAGAACCATGGGAAGAATCAACCAACGTAACTCATATTTTGAACACTGTCTACTGTTCATTGTACCATGTTAAAAACCCACACTGTTCTGGAGAATAGATGTTTCCACCTTGAGGTGGAGAGTGGGGATGGAGAATGTACTGTGCTGGGCCTTTCAGAAAGTCTGGAACCTTGAGGGGTTTTTAAGCCTGAGATGATGTAAAATGACCAAATATTAGTCAGTTTATTACAACACACAACCATCATCAGCATCACATAAAGCAGAGAGAAAAATTAAATATTATGAGTTGGTAAACCTCTTGTTTATCCCAAATAGAGTATATGTTTGCAAACAAGAAAAAGATCAGAATGGAAAACACTATCAAATATATCAAACACAGCAAACTGTAAAATGGAACTTCTAGCACTGCACACATTAAGTGATTTTGAAACATGTATGGTGCGCTGCAGAAAGTATCTACCCTAGCAATGGAAGCAGTAGGTTCCTCTGTGACAGCAATAACATCTACAAGATGTTATTGATGTTCCCAGAAGACAGTGATCTTCAGGCACTACTGTGACAACCTCAAATCTCATAACTTATGCTAATCATCTTTGTTGGCATTGTGTAACTGGTAATGAATATGCACCTCCCCTTTTACAGTCTTGTATTTAAAATTACACATTGATTATTCATGTTATAATAAATTACAGTAGTTAGAAAGTAGAAAGGCATGTTTTTGTACAAAGAAAACTCTCACAGTAAGAGCAGAAGTTTCAACACTGCTAACATCAAAACCCCCAAGGCCTGCTATTGGACAGTCAAAGGCCACATTGCAAAAGAAAGAAAGAAATTGCCAAAAGTAGTGCTTAATGTACCTTAATTCATAATGTTTTGGAATTCAGACAGAATGTTAATAGACTCTGAACTGAAAAATAGCAAGCAATTCCTACATTTGAACAAAAGAATCCACTGATAAATCAATTGATCAAGTGACTTCTAATGAACATTTAATTAAGAATTTTAATTGGTTCCAAGCCCTGCCTTACATTATGAACACACAGTGTACTTAATTTTATACAAATTACTGACCTAAGGGAAAATTATTGTCTGTGAAAACCTGTCTCTTATATCCAAGACTTATCGTTCCAAGGCGCCCAGATATGTCTCCAACATAGCAACGAAGTGGATTATTTGGACCACATTCTTCATGATACAGTTCTTCCTGAAACACACAAATGGACACATTTCCTTGCCCCTATAAAGTTATATTCTTTGTCATAATCCTAATGGAACATAAAACAATGTTATAAATGATGAATAGCTTGTAATTTTCAGAACTTTTAGAACGGTTAGATTTACCACAAAAGTGTTACTAACATTTTTAATCTAGTAGAGTGTGATTGTAGGTTGCAATAACATGTCTAGGGCCTATCTATCTAGAAATTAAAGATAATGAGATGGATAAGAGACTGAGAAGGTTCACTGTCAAATGAAGACAATGTTTCTACAAACTCCTATTGAATATTTAATTTGTGTGTACCTGATCAAATACCATTGGTTTAGAACAGTTTATCCCAGAAGACTTTAATTTTCATCTTCCCTTCTGTGAGACCCTCCTTTCGCACATGTGTCTCCATTAATCTTAAGGAGCAATAGAAAAAGAAAGAAAAATGAGAAGTTCAGTGTGGTACTCATAAAGTCGGCCCTTGATTTCTTCAGTGTTAATTAGACCCTGTGTGTGTTCCTTCCTCCCCAGCAATTTGATTTTAAAATAATTACTAATGAAAAGCCCATTTAGAGACCAATACAGTTGCATGATAACCCATACTCAATACAGTCAATCAAGTGCTGGGTTTTCACTGAGCAAGGTAAAGAATTATCTATTTGGGTTTTCCTGACATCCTAGCAATGGTGCTTTTCTGCATCTTCCTTGGGCTAAACTCATGCAATATGCATCATCACTTCCCAGACCATAATTTCATGACTCCACCACATTGATGGAGGAAAATTATAAGTACAGCATTAACGTGGGCTCAAATGGCATAATGTTCTAACCAAGCACTGTGAAAATCATTCACCTCATTCAAAAGTCAGAATGGAGAACATAAACACTCCTAGTCATCATGGTGGTCTTTCAAGAATAGGCCAAAATTTTTTTACGGAAGGAAATTAGGCTAATAAGTGAGGCAATTATCAGATCTGTCTACACCCAGCCATCCATAATCTATCCATCCATATATGTAAAGATAAAGCACTCATGCACACACTCTTCCTGTCTGGTCTCAGACTATGTGTGGTGTAATGCCACTAAACAAAGGCTAAATCCAAAATACATGACTTACGTTCAGGGGATCTGCAAGCTGTGTGTAATATGGATTCCAGAGAAAACCACCAGCTACACATCGAGTGTTCTGTACTTTCACAGTAGCATCCACTCCGACAGGATTAACATAAACTGCCCAATTGTGGTCCCGAGTCTGAAATAAACCACATAATCAAGTCCCTCAATAATCACTACAGGATGACACAAGAGGAAAATGCAATCATATGTCACTCTGCCATAAAAGATGGAAAAGAGTAATATAGAAAGTTTTTGAAGTCAAATGATATATAATCAATATTCTAAATACCACATTTAACCAAATATAAGATAATATTGAACATAAGATTACCCTTCCATGATTTTTGATTTGTATAAAATTGCCATTACTCATATCAGCCAGCTTTTATTGTCACTTAGTGTGTACAAACTTACAATTCTGGAAATGAATAATAATCAGAGGTAAAATATTAGAGCGTTAGTGCAGTACAAAGTTATGGATATATCACTGACTTAACCAGTTGCCACTAAAAATTCCATAATTGGTAGAATGGTTCTCCTCATGATCTCCCTCCCACAGGACATATTATCTTCTGCTCCATCCACACTTTCTGACAAACATCACTTTTTAAACCCCATAGTGATGAAATCTGGTGGAACATCAAACCAGGTATTGTTATACCACCACCTGAGCAGTGCTTCCAGTGGTCTTCTTGTGTTTCCTGTTGGCGTGATGGGCAGTTTGCAGACAGGATTCATTCCCCATACAAATGACACATTTGATCACTGCATGGTTTGTTAACTATCACATAGAGAACCTGCGACTACAAGGTCATGTCTCATAGTATGATCTCTAAATCTGTGTTTACACTGCAATTTTAAGATTCCAATTTCCCCTGTTAAGTGGCACTTGAGAGCATCTAAATCCAGCATTCCCAATTCCTTTAGAATAGCTGTGGTCTCCTGTCCCACACCTTCTCTCAGTAATTCAAACATAACTTCTCCTGTCATCCAATCTTTCTCACATTTAAATATATTTCCACCAGTAGCTTGTTCTGTCACTTGTTCATTCTCTTCATAATAATGTCAGTTTCTACCCATTAGCTAGAAATGAAAACATCACAGCTGTTCTCAGTCTTTCATGCCTGTTGTTTGATAAGCACTGATTTTGATCCTTTGCATCAACTGGGATGGTCGGCACATAAAAAAAAGACTTGGATTTTGTCACCATTACTCATTTGCCTTGAGAGTTAATAAGTTTTAGCTACCAATTCATTATTATTGATGTCTTGAATCTCTGGAAATTCTCCGTTGCAGGTGGACTTTACTTTAGTGAACAGGAAAGGTCGAATGGGGCAAGGTCAGAAGCTGGCTAACTCCATCATGCCAAGATTCACCAGGAAGCACTTCAGTGTCATGGCAGAATGAGCAATGGCATTATCATGCCAAAGGCATCAATCATTTCAAGACATACATACAAGATACAGCCTCATGTCCATAAATAATTCCAAACATTATGTGTGCTTTTGCAGCAGTTTCATCAAGGTTCAAACAAAACTGATGTTCACATGCCACTCCATGACTGAAAGAAATACACAAATCATACCTGGAGCTGCTAGAGATAAAATAATTTAGCTAGTACTTCCTCTTCACTGAACTCTGGCAGTAGACCATGAACTAAGAGAGACTATCTATATTTGGTTTATATGCCAAGCCATACTTACTTAATAGCATTAGTGCTCAAACTTTATTTTTAAAACTTTTACAGCCCAGTGTTTATTTTCTATATAGCCAAGTTCATCTAAAAAACCTACAGTATGCTCACAGGGTGCACTTATGTATTCTGTATGGATCTGAAAGCAAACAGTAATCATCTCCCCCTACAGCATTAACGGTTTGGTTGTTGCAATTGAGGTGGGGTGTGTTACTGTGAAGTAATCACTGAATCTTTAGAATACAATTAAAGTTAATTTTTCGTCTTTAAAGGGTCAATGTCATAACAGTTCTATTTCCTTCCCCCAGCATCCTACATTCTGTTCCACAATGTGGAATTTCCATTTCATAGTGCAGTTGCTGGTATCATCTGTATGTTTATTTACCATTAATTTAAAATTTTATTGTAACTGCAACACACTGATTGTGATATTAAAGATACTGTTGTATCTTTACTTTCAATACAATAACTCGTCATTTTTACAGAATACTATAACTTCAACAGCTTCTCACATCAATAATATTACTTGAAATGAGCTGTGGAAATATCATTGATGCTATCAGAAGGATAAAATAATAAATATGAATACCATAAAAGATGTGTAATTTACTCACCTAGCTGTAGCAGATGCAACATCAATTATCATAATCTCAGAACATATTTAAGTTTGTGAAGGGTTACAAAGGAACACCTGATTTTCTCAGATGTTAAAATTGCAACAAATTCTCATTCAGGTGAATTCAGTGAATGCAAATGACAATAAAAATTTCTTTATGTCTCTCAAATAAAGTGACAGTGATAAAATGTTACAGTAGCCTTGACGTGATTCACACTGTATAAAACAAAAGAGGATGCTTAGATAATTATTAGACTGTATAAAAATTTACCTGATTTACTGCCTTACATTAATTCATTTCTTTCAATAACACTACTTACCCCGAAACTAAAAAGAATAACAAAGCAATCAGCTACTGTCTATATCTCTGTTGACAATCAAATGCATGCTATTCTACGGTAATCTAATATTTACCACATTCCGATCATGTTTCCCAGGATGCCGCAGATTAACTTCTATCACTGTCTCACTCTTACTACCATCATTGTAAACCAGCTGTGTCTGGAAAAATGGTGAAAATAAAGGTTGCATATGAAAATTGTAGATGAAAATTGCTGTCACTGTCACCAAACACAATTTCCAGACTTCAATTCTTACGAGGGAAAATGGATGTGATAGTTTGAGGCTTTGTGCCAAGATTTGATCAACACAGACCAGGGCCGGTCTGGGCAGGTGTGGACAATCTCGCCCCCACCAGGATTCGATCCCCGGACCGTCCAGCCCATAGCCAGTCACTATACCGACTACGCTACCCAGCCGACACACCATGAAATAGTATACAGTAAAAGCTCATCATATGAAGAGTACATTCCAAGAAAAATTAATGCCGCTCATGTGTACTTGTTTCTTTAATCAAAAAAGCAGCCTGTTTATACTGATTGTATTGTTAGTTGTAGGCAACATCAAACAACAAAACTGAGTCCCTTTATAATTAGTCCTGCCCCCATGAAATATAAAATTTCAAAACCAAGGTAGTATTCAAACTTTACACAAAAATAAGAGTTTTACATGGGTACTACAAACAAGGACGTCTTTGTGCTAAAACAGGAGTACAACTGGAGATAAATTTATTCGCAAATGGCATGACAGTAAAATTAAAATTACTTGTTGATGGTAACTAATTAATCAAATCATAAACTTTGCTGCCAGTACATACCATTCTTATGTACCCATAGGCATAGCCAAGAGGATGGTGGAATGATGCTATAGCACGCAGCTCCCGAGCCTCTCCTGGAGCATAACCTCGTTCAATAGAGGAACATGCCCAGCGCATGTTCTTGTCTTTTTTGTGGATGATGACAGAACGACCCAAAATGGCATGAGTTCCAAACAGAGGAAGAGTGGTATCATTATAAACTGCATCCAAGCTGACCAAGCCATTCAGCAAACCAAACTTGCCACTCAAATCTCCCATTTCATACTGATCAGTTGTTCCAGTACCAGGAGGAGGTGAGTAGGAGGGATTTACATTCAGAGGGTTCCAATGATCATACAGGGATGAACTCTCACAAGGGAATTCCAAATGCCCTTCAACAGGTGTCTGAAATAAACAAGTAATGACAAACATTAAAATTCAGTGAACAAATATGATATAGACACAGTGGTACAAAGAAAGAGCATGTCCTATTCCTACTGCTTTTGATCTCACTACAAGAGAATCAGGGTTGGTTTGCTAAAAAAACATATGAGTTACTAGCGTACATAAGATTCTAGAGAAATAGGTCTCAGGCTGTGGAGCTATGGGATGGAACCAACTGATACCAGATAGAGTTCATGGTGGACCTTCATAATGCCATTCACAAATCTGTGAAGTTCATTAACACAATGAACTCATCATTGCTCAAGAAAAACTCTGTATCATGGTATTAATTAATTGTTAATACATAACTATTCACCTCTACTCACCATGTGAACATGATATCCACTATTATCATTCAGCCCTTCAATGTCAATCTCAATGTCAGTGACGTCATATTCCGTCTGCTGAAAGAACTCTATCTTCCCCCTCACAGGAGTTATGTCTCCATTACCATACCAGTCCTTAACCACTGCTTTTCTTCTATAGATAGCATGTATTCTGCATAAAGGAGAAAATTATTGAATTTCAATATACGTTCTTCTTGTGTGTACATTATTGATAATACAATCAACTTACATCCAACTACCTGTAAGTTCTCAAACTAAATCCTCATGACAAAATTTTGGAACATTTTGAATGGTACCTATAGTAATATTTCCTTTAAAATTCACAGTTTCACATACACTGGCAAATTAAGAAAATCCGTTTATTCTGAGGCCTAAATCTTATTCAAAAGAAAACGAATTTAAAATAACATTAGACAGCAGTTAAAGAGGCAAACAGCATTTATAAATCAGTTACCTATCACATCAGTAGTTTTGGAAAGTTATGAGAAACACACATAGACACCTATACGTGCAACAAATTTGTTTAACTTTCATTGCTGTTTCCCATTCTAAAAAATAATCTAAATATGATATATAACATTGTGATGTCACTTTTCATGTAAAAAATATGAGTGCTTAATTCAAGCCATCTCATTGTGAGAATCACTGCAGTAAATACAGCAGTTCAGGGTCTAAACATAATTTTATGTTGACATCTGCAAAAATGTAAACAATAATTTCAAGTTGTTATCACTCCTAATTTTCACATACTGTCACTGAAGAAGTGAATAAAGGAGCAAGAGAAAAGGAAGGTTGGGTGGGTGGATGGATGGAGAGATGCATGGATGCATGAAAGGAAGGACAGGCATGGGAGGAAAGGAGGGAGGAGTAACAGGTGGGAGGAGAGGGAAGGAAAGGAGAAATGAACAAAGAAACAAATAAAAGAAAGAAAGACTGAATCCAAATGAAAGACTTGCGACAGGAGTTTCTGTTGGCTGGGCACCTACCTCAACCTCAAATGTGTACCCCTTTGGAAACTTACGTGGAACACGCCATTCTTTCGCCTCTAGCTTTGGGTCCATTATCATCATACAGCACAAGGGCTCTCCCCATGATACTGGCAGCACCACTGAGAGGAAGGTGTGGATCAGTAAACAGACGTCGAGTCAGATTCTCCCCATTTACCTTCCTACCTGCAATATTAAGCTTGCCATGACGTGATGAAAGATCTCCCAGCTGGCAAAATCCCGGATGGGACAGACTACATACAGAGTCTGCCTCCTTAGGATCATATATGACCTGTAGAAAAGAATTTTAAAATTCAGAAATTACTGTAATTCTTTCAGGTTCATTTATTTTTATGTTTGATGCAACATATATTAAAGTCATTAGAATAATTCTAATATTGGACAGGAAAGAGTTCTTCCAAATCTCAAAACATAATTTGACAAAGATCCAGTTATTTCAATACATTACAAACAACAAGGCAAACTAACCTATTTTCCAACACGTAATTTTAAGTTTCAGGCTCAGCATAACAGAAGGTCAAAATGTGACCTCCAACATATTGGAGGGCATCCCATGGCTCAGGCAGTTAGTCACTAGCCTGTTACTGCATAGGCCCAGCATTCTGGACTGAATCCAGCATAAGTCCTTAAAGAGTTTGACTCATTAGAACAAATGACAGTGATGGTGGAAATATAAATGTTACACGGCAGTCATGCAACCACTGTATCTTAATTCTAGTTTAAGTAACCTATTTTTACATGGGATATGGTTGCTTTCTTTCTCAGTAACACAACACATAGTAGCTATACATTCAAAAAAGAAATATAACTGGCAGTCATATATTAAAATAAAGTAAAATGATTAAGTGACAACAATGGGAATGAGGGCTCAATTCACATCCAAAAAAATCTATCTCAATTCTTGCACCCACATATTGGGGAGGGTATGGAATAAATTTCATAACATTTTTGGATTTTCTCTGCGGGGTCTGCATAATGAAGCAGGAAAGAGAAGGTTACATATTTATACTTGTATAAGCTGTGTGGTAAAATATGTACATTACAGAGGCAAAATTACATGTATGAGAAGGTTACACAATGTATAGAAACTGGAGTTTGAACATAATGATAACAGCAACCAACAAGGTGCAGAAAAATTTGTTTTATTGGTTCTTTTAAGCTTGCTCTGGATGTTTCAGGTGACAGTTTCGCCCATCTTCAGGAGCACTTTGTCTCTATATACAGCTTTTTGGAACAATGTACCAACTCTGCTGTCTGCTGCTGGAGTTCCATCCAATCTGTGTCACCGGTCGGCAGCAGACAGCAGAGTTGGTACATTGTTCCAAAAAGCTGTATATAGAGTCAAAGTGCTCCTGAAGATGGGTGAAACTGTCACCTGAAACATGTACAGCAAGCTTAAAAGAATCAATAAAACAAATTTTGCTGCATCTTGTTGGTTGCTGATATCATTGTACTAGTGATGCACAGTCACACAAACATCAAGTTTGAACATAATGTTAATTCCACCAATTACAATACAGGATTTCTTCATACAAAGGACTTCTAACAAACTTCTCAAATCTTCCATTCTAAATTACTTTGCCTAATATTATTACCTTATAAGGATTGTACATTTCTCCAGCACTGAGACATCGCCCCGTCCAGTTGTAATAATCTTTTCCTCGTGCTTCAACGTGTACTGCCCATCGATGGTCAGCAGTATTGTTGAGAGATATTCCATCACTATGGACCAAAGTTTCAACAATAACTGTTGTATCAGACCAGGGCTGATCTCGTGCCTGACGGAAAATAACACGTCCTACTATGGGGTATCGAAATACTACACCTGCAGTGAATATAGGAATCTTCCAGCCACTATTAACAGTGGTATATTGCATAAGTGTGCCACAGATCCAGGGAACATCAATGGATTTAGCAAATGTCTCACTGACAGATGGATTCCTCCTGAAAAAAAAAAATCTATGTTAAGACAGGCAATCAAACTTTAAAAGTGCAAAACAAAAGCAATATAAATATAAACAGAATCAGTTAAGTCCAAAGCCTGGATATCATAAATCATGTTTTTAAACACCATTAGATTGAACCCTTCATGACTGTATTAAAATCAGCCCAGTCTTTTACACATGTGTTATTTACATGTTGCTTCTGGCCACAAGGCACATATCACATACAATGAACTGCCAGGAGGGTAAGCTATTTATGAACACATATATGAATGTCAAACCATCTTGAAGGGTTATGACACATGAAAATACAAATTCATGAAAAACTTGTTATATCAGCATTACAAGATTACAAGATGGGAACAAAACAGGAACAAAAAATACCTCTGAGAAAAATTAATATGGTATGAAATGCATTTTGTAAGTCATATATGTCTGCACTGAAGGTATCCCGAATTTGATACAGTGGTGGGGCTTGTGTGGTCAAATGATTCCAAGAGCTATGTCAGTGGTAGGGTAGCTACTGGCAGGGTCTCCCTTGCTGGACAGGTCAAGGGTGATGACCAAGAGCAAAAGGGATACCCTTGGTTCTCCAGGTTGGGGGTTGGACATGCGGCTCACAACCCTACCCCATGAAACCAACTAAATGTTAAGGAACCTGAAGGGAGGATAAACCAGGCAGCTCTTCCGGAGTGAACCAGGTGAGGAAAAATTAATAATGAGTTGGTTACTAGTACATGGAAAGGAAATGGGTGTTAAAAGTTGCAGAAAAATAGCCAGATAGAAATGCCTGGAAAGTGATCCTGAAGAAGGCCTACTTTTTCTACATTTTAATCTGATTTAAATAAAATCTGGCAAAATATATGTCCACAAAATGTATTCCATGATAGTGAGATTCACGAAAATCAGCAAAGTGAAAGCCATATTTTCCCTATGGGTGTAAATGAGTCTCTTCCCATATGTTCCACATTTACTTCATGATTTGGGTGAAATTCAGTATAAGAGCTATGCACATAATGCTGCCAAGCATATGTAAGGGTCATAAATACATGAGCAGAGAAGGCCACACTCTTCTTATAGGCATAAATAATATTGCTTTTGCAAGTGTGCCATGAAACTGACATTTTGAATATAAAGAACACCTTGGTTAAGCCTGTGTAGTGCATCATGGAGTACACCATTTGCAGTCTTGTTTAAGTATTTAATATTTTACAGAAAAGTTCCAAATGAAAGCTGTAAATTTTCAAGTGCAGTTTATGTTACATATGTGTTTGCGTTTTATTTGTTAAAACTGTCAGTTTGATTTGGGCTTCTTGTAGGTCAAAATTAAATTCACTGGACAACTTGCAATGTTAATCTCCATATCATTTTAAATTAGCACCTGCTGTAAATCTTCATGCATGAAAAACATGGATGGATAGGCATACGTACCATCATTATGCAGCAACTGTGCAAAGAATGCACATATGCTGCATCATCCTCCTGACAATCCAAAATGGAAATGCAGAACATCACATATATGTATGCCTTTATTACCTATATCATGCACACATTTATCACAGCCACCGATATCATGAATTCAAAAAAATAATTCTGATACATACACTATCTCACAGAATAACGAACAGATAAATACGATGTGTGTGTGTGTGCTGTCACAAATTTACTGTACTGCCACGTTCCAGCAGCACCTATCTCTCTTTTCTTCAGCTAAAGACGCTCTCATTAGTCCAGGAAGAAGCCCAGCTGCCTTCTAGTTAATAAATTCTTTTACTCAAAATAATATAATTTGCAGTATGAAAGGTTCCTACATAAGTTGTAAGTGAAAAACTCATGCTTCTAAAATGTCAGCAATCATAATGTTTTTGAATAAAATGTTGCGTAGAAAACATGAAGGGAACAGACCACTTGGCAGCCATGGACACTGACTGAAAAACAAAGTACAATGCATCTTTGACAAACAGGTACTGAATGTGTGAACTGGATAGTGGTAGCAGGGGTCTGCATCTAGTGGTGGGATTTATGATCATATTAAGAAATATTCAGCTTCCATAACAAACAGGAACTTGCTGATGAACTATCAATAATCCAAGACAGTCCTTGTGTTATATAAGTTACTGGAAATATGAATCCAGCTCACTGAAGTAACTGTAAGAAATTTCCTGCATATGTAAAATTTAACATCAACTTTTGCACAATGCTTTTATTTGTTAATTAGTGCTCTGATGTGTTTCGGACATAACTGTGGCCAATCTTCAGGGAGCGCATAAGTTTTTTAGCATGTGCAGCTTATGCTTCAACTTATACGGTAGGAATTCTACATACGATTCTTCTTCTTCTTATTATTATTATGAATATTGTATGTTACAATTCTTAAAATCAGTATTGTGGTTAAAATACAGTACAAAATACATTAATTTGCTGCTGATGTAACTACGAAACTAAATTTCCCACATTCATGCATACTACAGAAAAACCTAGGGTGAATAAAACCATGATGGACTGCAGTTTTCTATTCTGGCTTGAATGACAATGTTTTACCCATCAGCAAATGATATATTTACATTCTTAAAGATGGTTACCTGTAGAATATAAAAGACCTGTGAGCCACACTGTGATGACCAAACAATGGCAGGTATATATCCCAACGTTGACCACTGAGCTCAGCAAAACTCTGTTCTTGCCGCCACATGTTATGTTTGCCACTCAGGTCTCCCACAGCATAAGTATCCTGACTTCCTGAGGCTGAGAAAGATAAGAAAACAAAATGACGACATTTGCTTCATGTCACTAATTTTTATAGGTACTGACACTAATCCCTAGCCTGATATTATGAAAAACAAATACGCATTGCATTAAGACTACAAATTCTGAAGACCACTTATGATGCCTACAGGCTAGGCAGAAATATATTTTTTAATAGTTAATACACTTTAGTGTCTGTGTCTGTGCATGATGTTTATTAACTTATATTCTCTCTATATCTAATTAATTATATATATAATTAAATGTTCATTCTGTGGTGTTTATAATTGTAAACACTCAACACCAGATCCATTTACAAAATTTATATTTATATTTATGATGCACCTCAACACAAAATGTTATAAGACTGTCTACAATTTATTGTCATCAGACTGAAAGATAAACACAGAATTTATAACACTGTTAGATTGTGAGTTGAAACTCTACTAAGCAATATCCATTTAAGTTTCATATACTGTGGGCCCTTTTTACTTGCACCACAGAAGCCACATCAAGGAGGGTTAGAGTTGCTAGCCACTTAGAAGTTAACACAACTCTCACTTTGGTATCACTATTGGTAGGGACTTGAAACTTGCAGAATAAAAGGTCTATCACATAATATATAAGAAATGAACATTTTTCTTTAAAATGTATAGAAATAAGACTCCCACAGACCTTGATCTTCTTGTATGTTGCTTGGATTGAATACAGAACCAGTTTTAAGACAACAGTTCTCATTCATATTTTCAGATGGCAGTGGTACTGGAGGAAGCTCATGAATCTTGTAGGCAGATATTTTTGTTACTGTTCCCATGTGCTTATCACTGGTGGAAGTCAGATTCATTCTGATCCATGTGGGATCAAAGGGTGAACGCTGACTGAGTGTTACTTCCCCTTTGACTCCACCTGACTGAATCAAAGCCCTGATAAAATATATAGAAATATATCAAGATTTAGCTACAGAAAAAAGAAACTGAGTTTCACAAAAGAACTAAGAATAAATTCAGGAAATCCATGTCTGTATATGTATATGAACTGGTAACACATTTCAATATACATACCAAACATTTTCAGAATTTGCTCTAATTGTATTTCCTACCTTAACATAAGTTTCATTGCTTGATAAATGCATAAACCATTTACTTGCAGATTTTCATGCAATAAGACCACCTGAAAGACCCAAGCATAACTAGGAAGGTACTATTAATATGATGCGAACTGAACTGAACTGGATCACAATAGTTTAAAATAGTGGAAATTTGGGCTAAGTGACATCTTCAGGTATCAGAGCAACACAGAATTTCCTGAGCGAGTTGTAAATCCAAGATGCCAATATTTAACACATAAACACACCTAAAAATAATGTACTAATTAATTTTGTATTGTAATTCTGTCTTGGGTATTAATTTCAAGATGCACACTTAGATTTATCTCCATTTATATGTTTAATTGATTTTAAAAAATTAACAGTTATAATATGGCAGTTTACATACCCAGTTTTGTTCTTGGATCATTGTTTCTTCTGTCTGCCTGAACAGAGTTATGGCATAAAACTATAATTGAGATAGAGCGACTAAATGACAGGACTATTAGTTTCCTCCACTGATAGGAATAAATATGGATGACTCTTATGCACTGATTGGATCTACACAATTACTGAGCAAGGTATTCCTCAAATACAGAAAGTTTCGACTTTGTCCACGGTACAAGAAGCCAGAATTTCTTTATAGTATTTACATATTCACCTCGCAAATCAACTACACCCTCCCTAACAAAATCTGCTTTGCTCCATCTACCCCACTCACTTCTGATAATCTTAGGCACAATTTTAAGTACAAAAGAGAAAACTTACTTCAAGATCACAGGGTGAATTTCACGTATTTTTGCACAGGCAAGAAAACTGTCATGATGTCTGGCATCGAAGATCACAAGGTACAAACTACGCTGTCCACTCAACAGGTCAACAGTGACTGATGTGAGTCCAGAATCATGGTATACACTAGTAAATGAAGAGTATTGTAACCTTGGATCTCCAGCAACTTTCACCTTGCCAATACGGGAATCAAGGTCTCCAACTGCTTGACCAAGAATTGGTGAGAAAACTGGATCAAACACCAACTGCAGGAAATTACAGTTCTCACGTGATTTATCTGCATGACAAAAGAAAAGGAAAATGTGATAGCAAGGGAGCTCTCTGTGGTTACACACTGCACCATGAAGCCATAGGCAGGATTGAAATAAAGGTAGACAGATATTAGTGGTTAGCTTCACAATCCATCATAACATAATGTAAATTTTTACCATACTTGGCATTCTTACAATATTCAGTTGAATTTTAATTATAACTGTGGCGGAATATGCATGAGATTTATGAGTATAAGTTGCATGATAAGATTTAAAGATAACAGGATTCATAATTTCTGGCTTGTTGTGGATTCTCATGACAAGCACACTTAAGTGTAGTCTTTTAGTCTTGACAGTAAAGTACTTATATACCAGCTTCTGAATCGAGGATGTCTGTTGTGTATATCTTCCAGTGATGTTCAGTGTGAGCAGGTGTGCTGCCTGGAGAGCCAACAACATGGTACAGGTTTGCATGCAGGAGGGTGTCTGTGGAGCCTGAGTGATGGCTGCCAACCCAGCGCAAGAAAACAGAGCCAGCAACTGGTGAAAAAAATTTGGCTTCTGCCACTTTCTCATCAGCATTTCCAGACACCTGCAATAAATGGTTTGAAGGGATTTAATATACTCAGCACACAAATCAAAACCTGAGATATAGGAACTGGACAGCTGACCAGCCATTGAAGAGCTGGAAAGTGACAGCGGAAAAGACACAAAGAAAACGGCAATAAGAGAACCTAACAATTTGCAGAAAAAGTAGAGTGATGGGAGCTCCATCACAACAAGTGTTTGAAAATAGCAGAATGGAAATTTGTAATGAAGATGATATTAATGTAATAATTCGCAGAAAGTCAGAGGTGCAGGAATGAAAACTAAATGCACTGAAGTAGTTACTAACATTTTCAAATTGCACTACTTGAGTTTCCCAAGCTTGTTGTCAGTGGCTTTAACACCCTGGTGGCACAAAATGGCATAGCATGTACAAAAAGCTACATGTGTGCGCTGCTATCAAGAATAAAAATTTGTGGTTAGTGTGCAAAGTAATAATGTAATATATATGGTCAGGAACCACCACAAAAATGTTCATTTGTAAACAGTATAAGTTGTTCCATGAGGCTGGGTGTACTCGTATTTTCAAAGTGTAAAACCTGATGACCAGCCAAAAAAAGCAAAGGTGAATGATACTATATCAGCTGCTGTTCTCAGTCCAAGAAAATCAACAAGACAGTCTGCCTGATAATTCATCATGCCACAGTCACCAGCATAAAAAAGGAAAGATAATTTGTTGCAGATCTAAAAGTTACAAATAACCATTTGTTGCAATATGTAACAACCCAGAACAAAGAAGTATGCTTCACAATTCACCATGACTTTCTTTCAGAACTTGAAAATGACAAACATGGCTACACTCACAACTGTGTATAGTGATGAAGCTACTTCCCATCTTTGGCATGTTAACTAACATAACATTAGAATCTGGGGTACCAACAATCCACTTGGAGGGCTTGAAGGTACAAAAGGCACTACCAATTTCAATGTTTTTTCTACTCTATTTGAAAATACACCTTTTGTTTTTCTTCTTTGCCAAATGCACTGTGACTGGTGTTGTGTATGCTGACATACTGGAGGAATTCTTCATGCTGAGAAGAAGTTTCTAATGACATGCTAGCCCAGTAAGATGGAGCACCTGCTCTTTTACTTTGCAGTTGAGGACTTCTTGGATCAAAAATTTCCACAAAAATGGACTGGCAGAGGCAAGCCTACTACTCAGCCACCTAGTTTCTCCTCACCTTACACCATTTGAATTCTTCTTCTGGGGGTACATAAATCCTGTATTTTATGTTCTGACATTATGCACTCCTATGCTGGAACTTGCTGCAAGGATACACACTGATGAAGCTACAGTCACACCCGCCATGCTTAAAAATGTGAGGCATGAATTTAAGTACATATGTGATATGTCCCTCAGTACTCACAGTGCCCCACTGAACACCTGCTGACTGTTCAGTGTAGATCACAAAAACTTGATAAAAGGACATAGAAAAGAGCATTTTATTTTTATTCCTATGCTTTGTACTTCTTGAGCAAAACTACAATTAAATAATCAACATTTCAAGTGTTCACCGTGTATAATAGATATATGTATTTAGATATATCTACAAAGCATCTTTACTCATGTAAGACAGGTACAGTAAAGGGCTCTGCAACTTTTTTACCACCTGCTGAACCATATAGAAATTTATGAGAATTTATTCTGAGAACAAGCATTATGCCAGGAAAGACACAGGATGATGTACTCTAATTTGTCCACTCAACATGTGCAGGGGAGTCCCATGTATTCAGCAAATCTTGTTATTTTCAGAAACCAAAAATGCTTGGATGTCACAATTTAATAGCCAGCAGTCATTAAATTTTGTGTGTGTGTGAGACTGGGTGAGATATTCTCACTAACCTATGACATGATCAGAGAAACGTGCAGGGAGGTCATGCTTTGGTGTTCACTATACATATGCTTTCAGCACTTCAAAGAGTGACTGAAAATCAATGCAGAAGGAAAATGGTAGTTGACAATAAGTAGACAGCACTGAAGAGATCACCTGAAAGTACAGACTAATGAAAATACTGAAATCATTAATGAATATGCTATAACGACAAGTGACATCAAGCAAAAATCTACAAATTTTTTGCTTCTACCACATATACTTCCATGAAGTGTATACTTTTCAGTTGTTAAGTCCATCAACATACTGTAATAGTGGCACAGGCCTTGCGTGATGAGTCATCAACCAACTGCAAGACCAAGGATTTGCCCCATAAGCCCTTGGCACCTGTTAGAACTATCTGGTCACCTGAAGTTGTCAGATTTGCTGTTCCATTGGCAGGAAGACTGAGTGGCCCAAACACTTCATCCAAGTTTAAAGTTCTGAAATTATATTGAAAAGTAGCAGTAATACTTGATGATTAAAAATGGTCCATCTTCTTTCACAGGTGCTAAATGCAGACATCAACATGATATAACAAAACTCAATTAAAAAATTACCCTCTTGTAGAGTAGTAATTATGAGCCTGTTATTAGAAAAAAAATTGTATTTGCCATCGAAGCTAAGAGTTCATCCTCACCAAAGGAAACAAACTTACAGCATACTTCAAACTCATAAAGACAACAGGTTCTTAAGTAGGGTGGTAGACCTGAAATGTGACCTTGAAATACCCTGGACCTGGACCTACACAGCAGGAACACAGAAAGTCACATTCACGTCTACATGCAGATTCTAGACTTGAAATAGTTTTGTAATTAATCAGTGTTTCATATGGGCAGCACAAGTAAAATAAAATAAAATAAAGAACCAGCTCAGAACTGTAACTTCTATTTGTGCAATAACTAACTAAAGCTCTAGAACAGAATTTTTTTTCAGAAGTTCACAGTAACTTAGACATTCAAGAAATTCCACACATCTGGCAACAAAGTGTTCATAACAAAGTTAAAAAGAGCCCAGAATCATCCAGGAAAAGGATGAGAGACCATTATGATATAAATCACTATATGGAAGAAGAAACAAACTGGTTAGAGCCGACTGTGATAAATTCCATTTTATCTGTTGTTTTGGCAATGACAGATAATACTGATTTCCTGGTAAACAGGAGGTGCAGCCTAGTTAGTCTTTTTTTATATATACATATAATTGGATTATGGAGCTGGTACAATCATGTAAGTTCAACAATCAGCCAAGACAAGATGAAGATAATTGGAGTACGGAGTAGAAAGTTACATAAGTATTTTTAACATCCAGTTTCATAGACTTGCAGCAGTTGTTTTCTTTTAAGTTCTTTTTGTCAATTTAAGACACCCCAGTCTTCACTAAGACTCTTCTTGGTTTCAACCTGGTACTAAGTAGCAGCCAGTGCAACAGAGAATATAACAAATGCAAATTCAGTTCTTCTCATCATATATGTTTTAATTTTATTTTATACTTACTTTTTTGGTACACTGAATTCAGTTGAGTATTACAGTTGCTCACTGCACTCTGATGCCAAAGTCAAAATCCACTACTATATACTCTGAATAGTTCTAGCTTATTGCTTCTTTCAGCCACTCTCAGCATAGCCAAGCTCTGCCCTTAAGTGAAGTGCATTCCTTCTGTTCTTAATGGAATATAATCCACCTTCAATTATTTAATTTACTTCGTGCTGCTAAAAGTTTTCATATTTTAATAAACGTAAATGTGTATTTTGATGTTTTGCTGACCATGCATCTCAGTACATTTATCTCAGTAATTAATCAACACAGTATTCACACCCGAAAAATTCATACATAAATTTTACTACTATTTCCTCATATTTATAGAATTGTATTTTAGTAATTTTAGACCACTCACTTGTTTCAGTGTGATGATACCAGAGGCTGTGTAATGCAATTTTGACCTCCTGATGATGAGCACATGTGCTCAAAACATGTAGAGGCATGAA